>RCNG010000192.1_pt1 | contig 25486 bp, 25 predicted proteins | sample 2041371 | NCBI WGS metagenome assembly RCNG01 (sample SAMN09708227, study PRJNA481090) | Marine sediment metagenome, whole genome shotgun sequencing project. | biome: marine sediment; feature: ocean; material: sediment; isolation source: Sewage treatment plant 1 marine sediment (STP1) ... | reverse complement strand
CACGATCGTGCTTGTAGTCAGCAAAGGTAAACTTCTTGGATCGCGGCCGATAACCTACCCGACTGGAAAATCGCTTGTCCCGATTGCGGGACCGATTGTCAGGGATATAGGCATCTAATTTTTCTTCAGTACATTTGTTCAAATTGGGTATACTGTGATAACTTGAGTCGGCGGTTAGAATCTTGTCTTCAAGACAATCCGGGGACTTGCCGATACCTTGAAGATTTTCTTTGGCACCATCCACCACCGGCGTCAGATTTTCGTTGTCCGGACCCCTCCCAAGAGCCTCACCATGAACAATCACCTGGTGCTTTGAGTCTACCATCGCCTGGCTGTTATATCCCTGAACCGTACCGTGTGACGTATACATCTTGGTAGAATCGTTGTCGGTTATATTACTCCGAAGCTCTTTGCCATTACTGCCAATCTTTTTCTCGTTTTCAGCCAGCCACTTTTCTATCTTTTCTGCTTGCTGATGGAGCCTTTCTATCTGTTTTTCGCGATTGGCCAATGCCTGTTCTTTTGAGGTGTTCTCCTTTGTGTCTTGCTTTATATGGTCTTCAACCACCACCTTGATCTTCTGTTCAATCTTTTCCTTCCTTTTTTGAAGTTCACTGAACGTGCCGCCCAGTTCCTTGGAAGCATTCGATGGCATTTTGCAACCATCTACCGCAAAAAAAGTTCCGCCCAAAAGATCCTCTTGTTCGCATACCAAAAGGACGTCTCTGAACAACGGTTTAATTTGATCTATCATCGAGGAAACGAATGTTGCAATTGTGCTGTGATCAGGTCGCTGGTTACATGACATGGCCATAAAGGTAACATTCTCACCGCAGGCACGCTCGATCTGACGTGATGATATTAAACCACGAGAATAGGCCAGTAGAACCACCTTTAATAATAGCTTGGGATCATAGGCCCTGCGTCCGGTATCGTCGTTTTGATACCTTGTATCAAAAACAGACATGTCCATTCGTTCTTCCACCAGTATGTGGATGGCGAACTCCAATGTCCCGGGCATCAGTTGTTTTTGTAGGGAAACCGCTATTAATAAACTTTGGGAGTATACGGAATCGTTGATCTGGCCTTTTTCGACAGTCTCTGAGAATAGTACCACATTGGCGTAATTACAGATAACATTATTCTGGACTGTAAAGTCAAGGATATCTTGGGAGAGATACCTTCCCAAAAACTTGAGAGATAGAAGCTTTAAATCTGAAAAAGCAGCTACAGGAATGAATCAGCGTATTACCACCATCCGGTTTTCAAGTTCGAGGGGCTCGGTACCTCTAAATAAAACCTCTCGAACAAAAATTTCCTGTAGAATGAACCTCGTCCACAGATAACCGAAGAAACGAAACAGGTACTATGGCTATGTTTTGGCTATCAACTGATTGCTTATCATGTGACAGCGCTCGCACCGATGAACAGGGTTGTATCTTCAGAGAAGATGGTATAAAATTCAAGGTTTAAGAATTGAAGGACTGGAGGGGGAAACCAAACCGTTCAACATCTGGTCTTCCCAACGATCGCTAACTCGCTTCAAACAGGCGACCGGCTGTTCGCCGCCACTTGCCGAAGCTTAAATCAAACGTCAAACAAAACATATTTGCGGGAACAGCTATACGTTTCAAGTGTTAGGTTCAGCAATAGGCTGACAGCAGCATCCCAGCTTCCAAGTATTTTAAACCCAACGAACCCAACGAACGCAACGAATCCAATAAACCCAATGAACCCAAAAAACACAGTTATCCACATTTCCGTGAGAGATTTCGTGGAACGTTTTGTACGGGCCGGTGACCTCACGAGCGGTGTTTTTATCCCGGACCGGGCAACGGCGGCCATCGCTCTTCACCAGAGAATTCAGCAATCGCGTCCGGAGACCTATGAATCCGAGGTTGTCATTTCCCACATCTGTGAATCCGATCCCTGGGCAATCCATATTTCAGGCAGAATCGACGGCATCTTTCGGTATCCGGATCGTATGGCCCTTGAGGAAATAAAGACGACCATTCAAAGTCCAAAGGAACCTGTAGATGAGGACAATCCGCACCACTGGGCCCAGCTGAAGATTTATGCGTACATGATCAGCATGGAACATGACCTCGAATCAGTTGATACCTGTCTGACCTATGCCCAGCTACATTCGAAGGCCACATGGGAGATTCAGCGCACGTTTAGCCGAAAAGATCTTCAAGAATTTGTTGCCCCATTGATATCGCGCCTGGTCCGGCGTACCGAGGATATCCGGCATCTTCAAAATCTGCGTGATCAGTCGATTGGTTCTCTCAGGTTCCCATTTGAGGAATGCCGGCGTGGGCAGCAGCGCATGATGGAAGAGGTTTACCAGGCCATTGTCGAGGGAGATCAGCTTCTCGTGCAGGCTCCCACAGGTATCGGCAAGACCCTGGCGGTGATTCTGCCCGCATTGAAAGCACTTTCCCAGGGGAAGATTGACCGGATGTTCTATCTGACGGCCCGCTCTACCGGTAAACAAGTGGCGGAGGAGGCATTTGGTATCCTCATGGACAAGGGGCTTCGCTTGAAGACGCTTACCCTGACGGCAAAAGAAAAAATCTGTTTCGATGTTGACGCCGAATGCAATCGGGATGAATGTGACTTTGCGAAAGGGTATCATGACCGTATTGATGAAGCCATCACCCGTGTCTTTGAAATTGATTTTCTCAGCAGAGATGTTATCGAAAAGACTGCCAGACAATATAGGGTGTGCCCGTTTGAACTGTCCCTGGAGCTGTCAGAGCTGGCGGATTGCATCATCTGTGATTACAACTACGTGTTTGATCCCCAGGCAAACCTGAGACGTTTTTTTTCCCGACCGCGTGAGGCATACCTGTTTCTCGTGGACGAAGCCCATAACCTGGTGGATCGATCCCGTGAGATGTTTTCGGCTGAAATCAGGAAGCAGGTATTTCTGGACGTCAGACGGCAGGTCAAGAAAGCGCTTCCCGATGTGTATAGCGCTCTGGACAAAGTAAACAAGCGCTTGCTTCGGTTCATGAAAGCAAGCCCGGATAAAGCGCAGGCGTTTGCAGAGACGGAACTGCCGGAGGACCTGTGGGTGGCGCTGAGCGATTTTGTCAAGGCATGTGAAAAATGGCTGATACTCAACAGGGATGCTTCTTTCCGTGATTCACTCCTTGAGCTTTACTTTGGTGTTACCCGTTTTCTGAAGGTTACGGAGCTGTTCGACGCATCCTATGCGGTCTGTTGTGAAAGGTTCGCAAAGGATTTCAGGGTCCGGCTTTTCTGTATCGATCCTTCGGCTTCACTAAGCGGGGTGCTGGAGAAAGGCCGGGCGACCATATTTTTTTCCGCAACGTTGACACCCACCGAATACTTCCAGAAAACGTTCGGGTGTGGAGAGGCTTCATCCGGCCTGGTTCTGGCATCCCCATTTCCCCGGGAAAATTTGTGTGTCATGGTTTCCGGTGTGTCGACGCTGTTCAGGAACCGTCGCAATACAAAAGAACTGGTGGCGGGTCATATCCAATCACTGGTCTCCCAAAGAATCGGGAACTACCTGATATTTTTTCCCTCCTACAGCTATATGACCATGGTGGTCAGATCTTTCAAAGCCCTTTTCCCGGAATTAGAGACCCTTGTTCAAACACCCCGTCTCACCGAGGTTGACCGGGAGGGTTTCCTGAAAAAGTTCAGCCGGCATAATGCGTCTACCCTGGTAGGGTTTGCTGTTATGGGCGGGGTGTTCGGAGAAGGGATCGATCTGGTGGGGGACCGTCTGACGGGCGCGGCGGTGGTGGGGGTGGGGATGCCGCCGCCCAACCTGGAAAGGGAGCTCATCAATGCATATTTTACCGAGCAATACGATGCCGGATATGAATTTGCGTACATATTTCCGGGATTCAACAAGGTGCTTCAGGCTTCCGGCAGGGTGATCCGTTCTGAAACCGACCGTGGGGTGATTCTGCTCATCGATCGTCGTTTTGCATCCCGGAACTACCAGTCGATGTTTCCGGAGGATTGGAACCCCAACGATGTTCGCCATCCGGATGATATTACCCGGGTGCTGGGGGACTTTTGGGATTGATCGGTAAACGCTAAAGCTATAAAGGAGGTCCCGCTTGGGCAAAACAGATCCTGTTTACATGAAACTGCGGAAGCATTTGAATTCGCAAGCAGTGGGTTTTCCAGCAACCAGATCTGGTGCTGAAATAAATATACTCAAGCATATTTTTACACCCAAAGAGGCTGAGATTGCTTTGGGTATAAACTACAAATTTGAACCCTTGCGCATGATTTATGAGCGCGTCAAAGATCGGGTGGATTCACCCGAAGCATTGGAAAAGCATCTTGATGATATTCAGAAAAAGGGTGGAATTGAATTTAAAATAAAAGAGGGTAGCAAGCATTATTGCACGGCACCTCTGGTTGTGGGGATGTATGAATTTCAATTGGAGCGATTAACGCCTGAATTCATAAAAGATTTTAAGACATATGTTTCCAGTATTAATTTTGGAGTCGAATTTTTGAGTACGGAACTCCCCCAAATGCGTACCATACCCGTCGCAGAAAGCATTCTCCCCCAGCACAATGTCAGTACCTTTGATGAAGTAACGACCCTGCTGGAGCAGGCAGAAGAACCTTTCGTCATCATAGAATGCATCTGCCGTAAAAAGAAATCGTTGGAGGGCGGAGCGTGTAATGTTACGGATCGCGATGAAACCTGCCTTGCGATCGGTGGTATGGCCGAGATGCTTCAGGCCGGCAATGTCGGTAGAACCATCAGCAGGGAGGAAGCGCTGTTGATTATAAAACAGAATCAAAGCGAAGGATTGGTTCTTCAACCGTCAAATACGCGGAAAGCTGAGTTTATCTGTTCGTGCTGTGGATGCTGCTGCGGGATGTTGAGCATCCACAAAAGTCTCCCCAAGCCTTTGGACTTCTGGGCTTCAAATTTTAAAGCTGTTGTGGAGGCAGCCGCATGCATAGGGTGTGGAAGTTGTGAAGACGTTTGCCAGGTGGGCGCCGTGAATGTTTCTGAAAAGGAGGTCTGCGCAGTAGTCAACCCGGACCGTTGTCTTGGATGCGGGGTTTGCATCTCTAACTGCCCGACAGAAGCCCTATCCCTTTTGAAAAAGACCACCGAAGTAATACCGCCCCAAACACGTGAAGAGCTTTACGACATCATCATGGACAAGAAAAAAGGCAGGTTTGGGAAAGCACTGTTGACAGGAAAGCTTCTCGTTGATGTTGTCAGAACAGGTCAGACAAATCTATTAAAATCATGACCTGGGTGATATTTGGTTTGTGTCAGGATATCCCCAAACAGTACCCTTGGAAATTTGTAACATCTTGACGCATCACCCAATATCATGTATGTTATGCCCTAACAGTCTCAAATGACACTTGATCTGACATATAACTTTTTATTCGAATTCATTCTCATTCTGAAAGTACCTCTCCAGTACGTATCATCTTCTTTAAACGCCTAAACCGAAGGTGATCAAATGCCTGCAGAACAAAAATAGGGCCATGAGAATCCTTTTTGTCGATGATGATAGGATTTGTTATGAGAAAAAAAACGCCATCTGAATCTAACCCCAGCGGCGGTGTGCTAAGAAAAAAAGTACGTTATGCCGTTAAAACGGGGGCTTTCGTTCTTTTTAAAAAATCATCGGTAATCGGCCTGTTTAAACCACGCACAGTCCAGTCGGGGACCATTGTTAATATAAGCCTCAATGGGATCAGGGCAGAATATTCAGCCGCCACCGCCTGGTCCAAAGACTTCGACAAAATGTCTATTGTCACCAGTGATAAAAAAATTACAATTGATAATATCCCATGTAAAATTATTTCCGATTCCAATGTCAACCGCCTCTCAGATGGTACTTTCGTAAGAAGATGTAGCATTAAATATGGTGTGTTGTCTGATTACCACACCTTACAATTATCTTATTTTATGAAAGCGTATACCATTGACCCAAATAGTCCAAAACCCTGGCACATTGAATTTGCATGAAAAAACTTTTACTCATTGCTGTGACCCTATTCGTTGGCTATCTTCTTTTTATAAGTCTGCCCAGACCGATAATAAACGAAACGCCGTCTTCAAATTCAGAACAAAGCACCGGTAAATCGGATGCAATTATAGCCAACGCATTCTCAACTCATCAAAGTAATTTACAAGTTTCCGGTCAAGGTATCGTCACCAAGCTGTTGCCTGACGACAACAGCGGCAGCAGGCATCAGAAATTCATAATTAAGTTGTCTTCTGATCAAACACTCCTAATCGCACATAATATCGATATTGCCCCTAGAATTAGCTCTCTTAGGGAAGGTGATTCAGTTCAATTTTATGGGGAATACGAATGGAATGAAAAGGGGGGTGTTTTACATTGGACGCATCGAGATCCTAATGGCTCTCATGTGGATGGATGGTTGAAACACCAAGGTCAAAGGTATCAGTGACCCCTTCTAACAACCGCATTAAGTCGGATTGCAATTTCACTGTGCGCCATCGCTACCGCTTATGCGGGGCGTTAGGAGAGGCGTAAAGGCGGCAATAACTCTTCTTCTCCGAAATCTTATTTTCCCCAACACCTTAATTGATTGCGATAATGTGGATCCGTTATGAACCGAAATAGCGAGCGCTAACCCTGCAGCTTGCTGCGAGGTTCTTCAATAGTTGAACCCTGTAGCTATTGCATCAGTTTTTTTGCCTGCTTTTCTATTTTCTTCCAGTCAAATTTTTTCGCCATGGACAATCCGTCATTTTCGCTCAGGCCCTGGTAGTGAAGGACGAATATGGCACCTTGCTGCCCCATGCCAGGCAGTACCACGACCACGGCACCTTCGTTGTCTGCTTTCGAATGGTGTATGGACACTTGATACCCGTCAATGGTGGTAACCTCGACTTTTGCTTCGGCGGTTTCCATCTGCCCGGATTGCATTCCCTGGGCATGGGCCTGGGTCATCATGGCGTTTCCGATCATGACCATGGCATCGGCTTCCTTACCGTCCCGGCTGTATTGGCGCATGGCCTGTATGATTTTGGTTCCGCCCATGTCCATGTCCATGCCTTCGGCCGGCTCTGCCTGCCAGCCCTTGAGATCCACCAGAAAGGGGCTCAGCGATTCGTATTGTCCTGCATAAACCGGCATGGATGCCACAAAAAGAAAGGAAATCACCACCAACCATCCTGCGTATTTGAATACCCTTTCCAACCGTTTCATTTTATCCTCCTCATCAACTCAAAAGTTTTGGTATTGTTAGCTGGATGCATCATAAAACAGTTTATGGGTTTTTGTAAAGATGATGTTCTTGCGTATCATTTCTGATAAGCGCCTGTTTCCTCTATCGCGGTCTTCTGTCTTGCCTGGCGTGCTTTGCGTTTGTGTTCGTACCAGATGGGGCAGGCGCTGCGAAATTTGCAATAGATATCGGGATCGCGGCACTCGAGACACTCTTCACACAGATAGGTGCTGTATTTGGAGCACAAGTAGCTGGTTTCTCTGTCTGGATGATTCACGCATTTTTCCATGTCAAAGCCTTTTTCTATTGGTTATGTTCTGCTCAAATTGGCCTACTATAATGGTATCAGAGATATTATTTCTAACAAGAATTATGCCAATCAGGATAGGCAACTGAAATTGTACTGGCTATCACTTAAATTTCAAGGCGTTATAAATATATATTCAGTGATGGTAAATTTTGGATGTGGCTAAATATCCATGCTGCAGATGGTTTCTTAACATGAGGTAACGGTAGGTAACGTTATACTGATTTTATTGTAGGTTCAGCTTTTTTATCAACTGATTGGCCGTGGTCAACAGCGGATCCCAAGTGGGGCCGAACGGCGGTGCGTACGCCAGATCGGTCTGTGAAAAGGCTTCGACTGTCATGCGGTTGTGCAGGGCAACGGCAATGGCGTTGATGCGGTGTGCAACCCCCTCCCGTCCTACCATCTGGGTTCCCAGGAGACGACCGGTTTTCCTGTCTGCGAGCATATGGGTAAAAATAGTCGATGCGCCTGGATGTGCATGCGCGCGGGAGCGGGTCTGAATGACGACACCGAGGGGGTCAAAACCGGATTCGACAGCCTCCGTTTCTGTCAGACCGGTACGTGCAACTTCCATATGGAACACCCTGAAGACCGCCGTTCCGACGATGCCGGGCAGTTCGGCCGGCTTTCCGCAAACGTTGTCCGCAACCGTCCAGCCGGCCCTGTTGGCACGCAGTGCAAGCGGCACCCAAACCTTTTCCCCGTTCACCACATGATAGGCATCCGCACAGTCGCCTGCAGCAAAAATGTGTTTGTCGGATGTCCGCATCCGCTTGTCGACAGCGATGGCGTTTTTTATTCCGATTTCAAGATTGGATTCCGCTGCCAATTCACTGTTTGGCTTTATCCCGATAGCTACCAGGACCATATCCGCTGCGATTGTCTGTCCCGAACTGTTAATTTTGAGCTGATTGCCGCTGCTTTCAATGCTATCAATACGATGCCCAGGGTAAAGCCCGACCTGATTTTCTTCCAGCTCTTTTTTAACGATATCGGACAATTCTTTCTTCATCCATGGCAGAAACACCGGTCCGGGCTTGACCATGTCCACCTCGATGGATCGACCGCGAAGTGCTTCCGCCATTTCCAGGCCAATATACCCCATCCCGATGATGGCTACCTTTTTTACAGAGTTATTCGAGATATAGGTTTTGATTTTTCTGCCGTCGTTCAGGCTTTTCAAGGCCATGACACCCGGGAGATCAATGCCGGGAATGTCCGGAAAAATCGGCGACCCGCCGGTGGCGATCAATAAATTGTCATAGGAAAATTGGAACGCTTCACCCGCTATCGTATTCCCCATGATAATTTTTTCGGCCGGATCAATGGACTCTACGCGGTGTCCCGTCAAAAGATTGATGCCCTGCTTTTCTTTGAAAACATGGGCCTTACGCACAACCAGATCATCTATTTCCCGATCTGGTTCGGCAATGTTATAAGGCATTCCGCAGGCGCTGTAAGATACATCATCTGTCTGTTCCAGGACCGTGACATCCATGTCCGTCATGTTTCGTTTGGCCTTGCTGGCGGCACTCATACCGGCTGCATCCCCACCGATGACAACAAATTTCATTGTAAAGCTCTCTTTTCTGTTTTTGTGAACCGCAACAGCGAGCGTTAACCCCGTAGGTTCTGTCGTTCGGCAGTGCTTCGCATGCCGCGAGGTTCTTCAATCTACATGTCATTACCTTATCACAGTTCAACCTGTTTTCACATATGCGTTTGACAGCGTTACCTTGCCAAAAAGTAACGTTACTATCCGTTGTCGAATCTATCCCGGAACCGGGATGTTGGATCGCTGTTTTCAGGACTGAGAAATATTGACGTATATTTAATCAATTTAATAAACAGCTTATACCTATTTGGAAATTCCGGAGCTGAAAAAAGCAAATAATTGCATAAGTGGTATGGAATTTGAAATAGACTCTGCTAACAATTGAAAAGGGAGGATAACAGAAGATGGAAACCAAACAACTTACAACCAACCAGGAATTTGAAGACTCTATTAAAAACGGTGTATCGCTAATCGATTTCAATGCGCCTTGGTGCGGCCCCTGTCGCGCACAGGAGCCTATTATTAAACAGCTTGTAAAAGACTTTTCAGGTAGGGTGACGATTGCCGAAATGAATGTCGACGAAAATCAGGAAACAGCTGCCAAACTTGGAATCCAAAGTATTCCCACAATGGCTGTTTTCAAAGACGGTGTCGAGGTTAAGCGATTTGTGGGGCTTCAAACGGCCCAGAATCTTACCGCAGCCATTGAAGAAAATTTATAGAACCCGTTTCTGAAGCACTGCATGAGAGACATTGCATTTATGATTCAGAGTGATAGAATGTGTGAAAAGTCAATTGAGAACAATCCATTTATTGCCATATCGAGAGGAATATCCACATGCCTATTTATGAATATCGCTGTGAAAAATGCCAGACTGTGTTTGAAAGACTCATCTTCAAGGGAGATGCAGAGGAGATTCAATGTCCCGAATGCGGTAAAACGGAAGTAGTCAAGGTGTTGAGTGCCACCAGTTTCATGAGTACTTCAGGTCTCGGGGCTTGTGCTCCCGGTGCTAAATCAGGCTTTTCATGAGCGGGATAGAAGAAGCGTGGCGGGTCGCCACGCACGCACCATTAAATCTGTTTACTTGCAACGTTTCTGTCTCGTGTTGAACCACGCTTATCAGGTGTGGCATTATAGAAGAGCAAGGAGTCATCATGCCAAAGGAAATATCGCGAAGATCCTTTTTAAAAGGGTCACTGGTAGCGGCCTGCGCCACCTGTGCTTCGCAGGTGCCGCTGCCGGCATCTGCCAAATCCAAAAGCGGGCGGGAACTGGCCACCCTCATTGACATCCGCAAGTGTGTTGGATGCGAGGCCTGTGTGGAAGCCTGCCGTGAAGTCAACGATTTTAAATATCCCGAACCGGAAAAACCCTTTCCCAAGATGTACCCCAAGCGCGTCAAGGTGGCTGACTGGTCGGACGAAGATGGACGGGAAGTCCGGGACCGCCTGACACCCTACAACTGGCTGGCGATACAGTGGGCCACGGTTGAGGTTGACGGAGAGGATACCGAACTCTCATTTCCCCGGCGGTGCATGCACTGCCAGAACCCGCCCTGTGCAGACCTTTGCCCCTGGGGCGCTGCCCGTAAACTTGAAAACGGAATAACGGTCATTCATTCGGATATTTGCCTGGGCGGGAAAAAATGCCAGGTGGTCTGCCCATGGGACATCCCTCAGCGTCAGACCGGTGTCGGTCTTTACCTCGATATCCTGCCCAGTCTGGCTGGCAATGGTGTCATGTATAAATGTGATCGTTGCTACAACCGTATTGCCGAAGGGGAAATACCGGCGTGTATCGAGCAATGCCCGGAAGATGTGCAGATCATCGGCCCGAGGGAAGATATCGTCAAAGAAGCCCATCGTCTGGCTGAAGAAGAGGGTGTTTATATCTATGGTGAGACGGAAAACGGCGGTACCAATACCCTGTACGTGTCACCGGTGCCGTATGAAGCACTTAACCAGGCCATAAGCAAAGGCCCGGGAAAGCCCCATTTCGAAAAGGTGGAGGACCAGATGGCCCATGCCGACAACCTTGCCAAGGCCATGTTGATTGCACCTTTGGCCGGTCTGGCGGCTGCTGTTGCCAGGGTTTATAATGGCACCAAACAAACAGGGGGCAACACAGGAGACACATCATGACACTCGAAACAACGCCAAAAGCGTATGCCGAGCTAAGATATTTTAAACCCATATACCTCATGCTACTTTTTGCCATGGGGCTAACCGGTTTCGGGCAGATGCCGATATTCAAGCGTTACTACATAGCCGATATTCCCGGGTTGGGCTGGCTTGCGGATTTCTATGCTACCCACACCATTCACTATATTGGCGCTGTCCTGTTTTTTGGGTTTATTGTTTATGCCACTGTGATATATTTCGGCTTAATGTGGAATCAGTTTCAATTGACCTGGGCAGCCTATATCAGGATTGCGATTCTGGCATTGATTACAATCACAGGAATATTTCGTGTTCTTAAAAACCTGCCCGATGTGGTCTTTTCACCCCTGTTTACGATGGTGATCGATATTTCCCATCTGGTATTCATGATGTTTCTGATGATTTTCGGCATTCTTTTTATGGTTTTGAAAAAAAGATGGCTGGTTGAAAAATAGTTTTAACTCAATACTTATAGGAGGCGGAAATATGAAAAAAGTACTGATTGCATATGCGAGTAGAACAGGAAACACAATGAAGATGGCAAGCTACATTGCAGAGGGCGTTCGTTTCAGCGGGAACGAAGTTGATGTAAAAAAAATCAATGAAATTAAGAATGAAAAAGCATTGGAAGGCTATGATGCCTATGTTTTTGGCTCACCAACCTATCATCGAGATATGACCGGCGGCATGAAAACGTTTCTCTTTCTTGGGCAAAAATTGAATCTTGTGGGAAAGGTTGCCGGTGCGTTTGGTTCCTATACCCATAGTGGCGACGCACCCAAGATCATCCTGGATACGATGCAGCATGTATTCAAAATGGATATTTCTGATTTGGGTTCTTTTAATCTACTGGAAGATGACGTGGGCACGGACGAGGGCCTGCGTGCTTGCCAGGATTATGGAAAAGCCGTCGGCGAAAAACTGGCGGGGTGAATTGATAACGGTAATCTTATTGTTGAAGCATTTGAAGCGGGACAGAAATAAAAATATTACCAACCCGGATAAACCGGAAAAGAAAGCTATCTTTTATCACGAAATCACGAAAGGTCGAAATCACGAAAAAGACCATGAAAGCTTTCGTGTTTTTCAGTTTTCGTGCTTTCGTGATTGATTTTATATTTCCATTAAAAACATAGCAATTACAATTTGGGTAGGAAAAAGGTTTACATATAATGGCGAAAAAAGTTCTTGTTATCGGTGGTGGTGTTGCCGGGCTTGCGGCGGCATCCGAACTGGCCGATTTGGATATTGACGTTGAAATTGTGGAGCAATCTGACTTTGCGGGTGGCCATGCCATCCAGTATACCTGCAAAGCCACGGACCAGTGCGTCAAATGCGGTGCCTGTATGGCCGAGGAAAAACTCGAGCGGGTCGTTAGTCATTCAAGAATAAATGTGATGAGCGGCACCCGGGTTCAGGATGTGTCCAAATCGGAAAATTTTTCTGTGGCGCTATTGAAAAAACCGGTTTTTATCGATCCTGAAAAGTGCAGTAATTGTGGTATCTGTTTTGAGAAGTGCCCTGAAAGGGGTGCGGTCATGAGAGGGTATTCAAAACATCACTCACCACTGTACGCCATCTCAGACGAAAAATGTCTTTATCTCAAGAATTCGTCGTGTACCATATGCCGGGAGGCGTGCCCGGAAGACGCCATCGATCTCGATGCCCGGGAAACAAAGACATCCACCCAGGCGAATGCCGTGATCCTCGCCACAGGGTTCACGCCGTTCGATCCTGTGAGCAAACCATACGGGTATGGAAAATTTACAAATGTGGTCACAAATCTGGAAATGGAAAGAATGTTGAGAAGGGACGGGCGTGCATTAAAACCGTCTAACGCAGCCGCGGCGAAAAGCATTGCCTTTATTCAATGTGTGGGCAGTCGTGACGCCAAACTCAACCACCTGTGGTGTTCAAAGGTTTGCTGCGGTTCGGCCCTGCGTATGGCGGGCCTGGTGAAAGCAAGGCAACCGGAAACCCGGATTACTTTTTTTTACATGGATGTACAAACCTTTGGCAGGGATTTTGACGAATTTTACGCCAATATTCGAAAAGATGTCCAGATGATAAGGTCCATTCCGGGAGATATCTACCCTGGTGTCAACGATACCTTGCGTGTGACATTTCTGGACAACGCGTCCAGTGAAACATTACAGGCGGAATTTGACCTGGTGGTGCTTTCCGTAGGGATGACACCCTGTCAGGGCATCCAGGAAACAGCAGCGTCACTCAAGGTACCACTCGCCGAAACCGGGTTTGTGGAACGGGCCTATAAAGGGGGCACGGTATCTGAAAAAGGCATTTTTACGGCCGGTGCCGTTTCCGGTCCCATGAGTATCCCCGAGTCCATCGCCAGCGGTGGTAAGGCGGTTTTTGAAGCGGCGAAATATCTGGGGATTTAACACAAAAAAAATGAACATCGAACATCGAACGTTCAGCATTAACGTCGAATATTGAAGACGCTTCGCTTTGTCTTTTTAATTAAAAAGATAGAATACCTTATTCGATGTTCGATGTTGGGCGTTCATCTTTAATCATAAGATGATCGAAAGGATTTGCTTTGGATGCAAAAACCCTGATTCTGGGCTGTAGTCGCGATGCCCGGCAAATTGCGGAAGAATTGCTTGAGACTGATGGCGATGTCATTGTGGCCATGCCGGGGAACACAGATGACACCGGTCTGTTTGATGATCTAAAAGCCGGAACAAAAGCAGATAGATTAGAGGTGCTTCCTGTTGCCGGTTCTGTTTCCTGTAGTGGCACGGTGGGACGTTTCAGCCTGACGTTTCCCGGGCATGGTGAACCCGTTACCCGGACGGTTTCCAGTATCATTATAGCCGATGACGTGGTGCGTAAACCCAATTATTCCCTTTATGGCGTTGCGGCATCCAGGGGTGTGGTTTCCCTTTCCCGATTCAATGACGTTATCGACGCTGGAGCGGCGCCGGCTACAAGTAATGTGTCTGGGAAAAGAATCGCATTTATTCTGGGGCTGGTAGAGGAAAGTAACCCCGTAATCACCGAAGAGGTCATGCGCTGTGCGCTTAAATTACAGCAGGAATTCAACGGGCAGACGTATATATTTACCGGGAATCTCAAAGTTGCCGGAAGCGGTCTGGAAACCCTTTACCGGCAGACCAAAAAAGCGGGTACCATCTACATGAAATTTACGGAAACGACACCCGATATTCAGGTGGACGAAGACGGGAACGTTACCATCACATATATAGATGAAATCATACGTGAAAATTTCAAACTAAATCCGGATGTCACAGTTATCGATGAAGTTTTTGAATTGTCGGCTTTTTCGCGGGACCTTTCAAAAAAGCTTGAAATCGATATAGGTCCGGATGGATTTGGTCAGTCCGATAATGTTCACCGGGCCACCGTATTCACCAACCGAAAAGGTATTATTGTTGCCGGATTTTCGAGGTGTGTCCAAACAGAAAGAGAGCGACGGGCAGATGTCAGTAATGCAGCCCTGGCCGTTATCAACCTGTACAAAAAGCCCCCTGAATCGAAAATGGGAAAGGCGGAGATTACATTTACCGGCCACTGTGTCGGTTGCCTGACCTGTTTTCGCAGCTGTCCATATGGGGCAATATCCTTGACGCCAAAGGTTGCGGTTGACCCGCTATCTTGCGAGGGTTGCGGTATCTGTACGGCTGAGTGCCCTCGATTTACCATTAAGATTAACGTTCCTGATGGGGAGACAATTCTCCAGAGAATCCCGGACAGGGAAAACACCACCCATACAGGGGATTTCAAACCAGCCATCACCGCTTTTTGCTGCAGTCGATCCGCCATAGGCGCGGGTGATCTGGCGTCCTGCATGGGATACTTGCTTCCGTCAGGTCTGCAAATCGTCGAAGTACCCTGTGCCGGCGGTATATCCCGGGAGCATCTTTTTACCGCTTTCAGCAAGGGTGCAGACGGTGTGCTGGTGTTGACATGCCATAAAGGGAACTGTCATTCGGAATACGGCAATGACTATGCGCAGCGGAGGGTGGATCAGTTTTCCGATATGCTGCCCCAAATCGGTTTTGAAGCTGAAAGATTGGCTTATAAGACACTTGCCTCCAATATGGGAACGGAATTTGCCGAAACCGTCAATGCTTTCGAAAAAACCCTTCTTGAACTGGGGCCGAGCCGGCTGAAACAGGCCTAACGATTGTGTTGGAACTGCAACTCAGTTTGTTGCGTCGCAATGCGGTAAATTCCATTCTTCCACCAACTATTGAGGAGTTACAATGACAGCAGCAGAACGTATCTATTTGAACGAATTGGATCACAACCGGTTCCGATCCTGGGGGTTTTCCCAGGATTTGTGTGTGACCTGCGGGCTGTGTTCCAGCTCCTGCCCGGCATCGGGGATAGATGGATTTGACCCACGAAAACTGGTTCGGATGTTATCTCTGGGTCTTGAAGATGAGGTAATTGCGTCTCGTTGGCCCTGGGTTTGCACCATGTGCGGAAAGTGTGAAAATGTCTGTCCCATGGAAATAGATATTGCCGATGCCGTCCGCCGTATCCGGTCCTTGAGGGAGAGAGACAAGGTCCCCGGAATTGTCCACCAAGGGTTGGAAGCCGCTCTCGAGACCGGCAACAATCTGCGGTTGCCCAAAGATGATTTCATTTTTATCCTCGAAGATGTGGCGGAAGAGATTGCCGAAGAGCCCGGGTATGAGGGGTTCACGGTTCCCATTGATAAAAAAGCGGCCAACATACTCACCACCATTCACAATAAACTGGTTAACACCCACACCGAGGATTTAAAACACTGGTGGCGGATTTTTCACGTGGCCAAAGAAGACTGGACGGTTCCTTCTGAAAACTGGGAAGGAACCAACTGGGCCTATTTTACCGGTGATGACCAGGCCATGAAAATTATGAGTAGTCGTATTGTGGAACACATGGAGACGCTGGAGGTCAAAACACTTATGTGGCCCGAATGAGGGCATGCTTATCTTGCGACCCGGTCGGGTCTTGAAAAATATCATCCTGAAGTATTTGAAAAATTCGAATTTGTCACGGTATTTGATCTTCTCATAAGATACATTAAAGAAGGGCGAATCAAGCTGGATAAAACACGTTTCAAAGGACCGGCAACTTATCATGATCCCTGTAATTACGGGAGAAGAGCCCAAAAGCGGTTTGGGCATGGATATTTTGAAGAACCGCGCTGGATTCTCAGCCAGTGTGTGGACAACTGGACCGACCTATATCCTGCGGACATGAATCAGATCTGTTGTGGCGGTGGTGGTGGTGCCCTGGTAACCGGATACAACGAAGAACGAATATTTTATGCCCGGAGAAAAGCGGATCAGATACGGGCGACGGGCGCCGGGACGCTGGTGGTTCCCTGCCACAGCTGTCATGGCCAGATCAACAGCATTAAAAAAGAACATGGTCTGGAAAGCCTCGAGGTAAAATATCTCTGGGAACTCGTGGCTGACTGTATGATTGTTTAGAAGCCGAATCAAACAAAGTCTTTTGGCCCAATTTTTGTGTTGGTCCCTTGCTTCAACTCCTTGGAATACTTCAGTATGCACCCCAAGGGCACTTCCTGCGGGCGCCTGCGGGTTGAAGTACGGGCCCGCCTTGAACTTGAACCAAAATCCTTTTTTTGAGTTGGCTTCAGTATTGAAATCCAGTTAGGACGGGGGGTACTTCTTCCGCATACCGGTACCGATAAAATTGAGTATGATTTGACCCGCTGTCAGAGAAGTGATGCCATTGACATCTCTGGAAGGGGTTATCTCGACGATATCCATCCCCACCAATTGACCGATTCTCGTCAGACCGTGTATCAGGTGCCGCACATGCTGAAATAGCAGTCCGCCTGGAGCAGGGCCTGCCACGGCAGGCATGACTGCCGGGTCCAGTCCATCGGCATCGATGGTGACATAATAACGTTCATTTTTAGTAAATCGTTTCAGTATCTGATCCATACCCTGTTCGTATACCTGGTAGGCAGTGATGATTTCGGCACCATAATCGAGGGCATCCCTGACCTCTTGAGTTCGCGCGCTTCCCTGGGCTCTCATGCCGATCTGGGTAATATGGTTGACATGGGGAAGCTCGGAGGCCCGCCGCATGGGGCTGCTGTAGCCATCGTGAACACCGTTTCTTTCATCCCGCCAGTCAATATGTGCATCTATTTGAACGATGTTCAGGGGGCCTTGTGGTTCAAGGGCCTGGAATACAGGAATCGGGACACCATGGTCTCCACCGATAATGATTGGGCAGGCACCCCGTTCCAGAATTTTACGTACCGCATTTTCCGCCATCTGATAGTGCTGTTTTGTGTCGGCCGGGTTGCCCGGGATATTCCCACAGTCGACAGCGCGAACACCATGACCGTTAAAGAGGGGACCATTTAGATCGAAATCCCAGTGATCCATCCCCAGGCACAACCGTTTTGATTCGCGGCGAACGGCTGACGGCGCATCTGCCTGATCATTGGGAATGGTATCGTCTCCATAGGGGGCGCCATAAGGAATACCCAGTATGGCAAAGTCAGCATCCAGATTTTCCAGATCAAGACACAGGGGAAAGTCCATAAATGTTGGCGTGTCAGGACCGGGTGGTATGGTTCGGGGTGTTTTCATTGTCTGAGCCTATGGAATTCTTTTTCTCATTAGTGGGCGGCATGCGCTTTAAGCTATAAGCTTTAAGTGATAAGCAGGTTGATCGGTAACGGTTCGCGGCTAAAGCTTACTGCTCTTATCGCTATCATATCTCTTTCAATGTCTCATCGATAAGATCCAGGCCCGCCAGCAGGTGTTCTTTTTCACCCCCGATGCCTATGCGCAGGTAGTGGTCCATGCCGAAACAGTCTCCTGGAATGATAAATACGCTTTTTTCCAGCCTTAGTTTGTCTGATAACTCCGTGGAATTGATCCCCATGTTGTAGCGCATGAAGGCCATGCCGCCTGCACATGGTGGAATAAAGTGGAAAAGCTCGGAATGGGTATCAACCCACTTCTGAAATGCATCCAGGTTTTCCCTCAACAATTTACGTCCACGCAACAATACCTTTTTCCGGCGTTCAGGCTGCATGATCAGGGTGGCCACGTACTGGCTGATAATGGTGGTGGAGATGGAGGTGTAGTCGTGATACGCCCACCCTTTTTCCATCAGTTCTTCGGGGCCCACCAACCAACCCATACGCAGGCCGGGCAGAGAATAGGATTTGGATAGACTCATGGTGACGATAACCTTGTCATATAATCCATAAAAAGTGGGTGTCTCATCGCCCTCGAGTTCGGCCCCGCGGTAGATTTCATCCACATGCAGCAGGGCATCATTTTTTTTGGCAATATCGACGATGGCATCCATGGCATTGGCGTCGAGGATGGCGCCTGTGGGGTTATTGGGGTTGCACAGGCAGATCATTTTTGTTCGGGGTGTAACCAGTTGCGTCAATTCGTCCATATCCGGCGCCCAGTTCAGATTCTCTTTCAGGTAGAAAGGCTTTACATGGGCACCCAGATACCGGGCGATTCCCCAGATCTGCATATAGTTGGGCAGCATGACCACGACTTCGTCACCTGCCTGAATATTACTCCAGGCAAAGGTGAAATTTGATTCGGCTGAGCCATTGGTTACCAGGACATTATTCATGTCTGCCCCCTGGTAATGCTGGCTGATGGCTTTTCTCAGCTCGATGGAGCCGTTGGTTTGACCATATCCCAGTCTCAGGTTCAGCATGGTTTCTATTTCCGTCTCACTGAGAAGCTCCTTTGGTGTGTAAGGATGGATGCCGCTTTCCGTCAGGTTGTATTGAACGGTGTTTTCATAGAGCGATTGAATTCTTTCCAGTTCAAATGTTTCAAAATTCATGGAGTACTCCTTTCTTATAAGCATTAAGCCGTAAGCGGTTTGCCTGCTTAAAGCTTATAGTTTATAGCTCGATACCAGTTTGCATATCTGGATGTCCTGTATGGCGACACCTGTAAGATCTGCCACACTGATCAGATCATCCGACGTTCTTACCGGTGACTTGCCGGTAATGACCTTGCCCAACTCAAGAACCTTTTTTTCTGATAGGGTGCCGGCTTGGCGTGCCTGAAATATCTCGCCGCGGGAAAGACTCTGCTCGATGCTGTCGGCAACGATGATGTCTGCCTTTTGCAGAATAGCCGGATCCAGCTCGATCTTGTCGGGCGTGTCAGAACCCATGGCGGTGATGTGCGTGCCGGGTTTGATATCGTCTACCCTGAGGAGTGCTTTCTTGGACGGGGTTGCCGTTACAATGAGATTGCAGACCTTGGCAACATCGGCGGTTCTGAGGGTTGTTTGAATGTGATAGCCTTTGGGTGTCATCTCTTGTGTGTATGCATCGAGTTCTTCCTGATCGAGCCCCCACACCATGACATTCCGGCAAGGCACAACCGGCTTTAGATATTCAAGCTGCATTCTACCCTGGTAGCCGGCACCGAGAATACCGATACAATTGACCGTCTTGGGCGCCAGGTGCCGGGCCGCTACCGCACCAGCGGCAGCCGTTCGGACATTGGTGAGACAACCTTCATCGAGCAGAATGGTTTCAAGTCTGCCGGTCTTCTGGCTGAACATCAACATGAGACCCGAGTTCGGAGAGATGCCGAGTTCTCTATTCTCGTAAAACCCTGAAGCGATTTTGACCACATAGGCGTCATCGCCTACGATGTACCCGTATTTGATATGTGCTTCTCCGGGCGGATTTTCAAAGAGCATCTCCCCCACGGGCGGCACCACGACACTGCCACTGGAATAGGCCACAAATCCTTCCTGGATGACATCTATGATGTCGGTGATCTGCATGTGCTTCAATATTTCCTCGATCTGGTCAAGGGGGATGGTGCGGACTGCTTGTTTAAACACGTTCATTCAAAATCTCCTTTAGCAATTCCACTGTAATTTTTTTTCCGCTGATGATCAAAACCGTGTGCTTTCCCTTAAAACGGTCTTTTTCTTTTAACAAGCACGCCACCGATAGAGCTGCCGCGCCTTCGATGAGCATCTGATGTTTTTCGACAATGTGCCTGATGGCCGCTCTGATTTCATTCTCGCTGACCCGTATGTAGTCATCGACGGTTTTTCGACAGATATCAAACGTTGCAGAATCTGGCTCTATGCCGCCGGCGGTGCCATCGGCAATGGTCGGTTTTGAAGCCATTTCGACGATTTTCCCGGTCTTGATAGATTCACTCATGACGGCCGAGTTTTCCGGCTGACAACCGATGATATGGATATTTTTATCGATTGATTTCAGGTATCCTGCGATGCCGGAGATCAATCCGCCCCCTCCCACCGGGACCAGGACCATATCGATGTTATCCATCTGGTCTATCAGCTCCGTGGCAATGGTTCCCTGGCCACCGATGATCTGGGGGTCGTTGTAGGGAGAGATGAACACCTGTCCTTTTTTATCTGCGGTTTCCTTGGCAAGGGTTTCGCTCATGATACAGTCGGTTCCGAAAAACTCGAGATCCACGCCGTATTGGCGCAGGTTGTTTACCTTGGCAGGAGACGCATTCTCAGGCAGGTAGACAACACCCTTGCCACCAAATTTCTGGAGGATGGCTGCCAGGGCAGTGCCATGATTTCCAGAAGACGCGGTGATGACCGGGCCTTGGCGATCTTCTGGTGACAAGGAGAGGAATTTGTTCAGGGCACCCCTGTATTTGAAGGATCCGGTATGCTGCATGCATTCGAGTTTAAGATAAACATGGCCATTCACGCTGTTGCTCAGATAGGGTGAATATTCCAGATACGTTTTTCTGATGTGAGGCCGGATGCGTTTTTCGGCCGCCAGAACTTCTTTATGTACATTTACAATCATTGGGTTGTGTTGGTTCATGGATTGCTCCCCATGTAATTCTGAATGACCGGTATCAGTTCTTCCAAACCATCCTGCAACGGCAGGAGTATCGGAATGGACAGCCGGGCCGACAACTGATCTCGATATTCTGTTAATTCCTTAGACGTACCACCGGTTCCGTTCAGGGTTACCGCAAGGGTTTCGGCACCGTAGGCCCGAATCAGGGCGATTTCATTTTCAATTGCCGGCAGTTGGCAACCGATGGATTCCAGTTCGTCAAAATAGTTCCTGAAGGGTACGTGCTGAAGAACGACTCCCTTGATATTTCCAGACAACAGAAATTCAGATCCGCACGGTCCGGAGGGATTCATCAACGACGATTGTCCCTCAATGAGTATCAGCTCGGGCTGGGACTGGCGGTCACACTCTATGATGGCCTTTTCAATTTCCCCACTCACAAAATCATTGGGTGTGGCATCCAGTATGAACCCGTGTTTGTACCCTTGAAGCCATCCTGTCTGGCCTGTGTATATCATCTCTGTCTGTATGCCGTGCTTCAGACATGTTTCCAGAATAAAGCGGCAGGTGGTTCGTTTGCCAACGGTGCAGTCAATGCCCAGAACGGCAATTTTTGGGGTTGTTACACCCATGACAGCACCGTTCCAGAAATGCAGTTTGTCTGCGCTACGTGGTTTGCGGATGTCGATAATTTCAGCCTGGTGTTGGACAGCTGTTTCGCGTAAAACCGGATTGTCGCTCAGGTGTTGATGCAGTCCGCTGATAACGGAAATGCCATTTTCGAGGGCCGCTTGAATTTCCCCGATAAATTCCCGGGGCAGCTTTCCGCCTGGCAGAGCAACACCCAGGATGCAATAGTCGGGTTTATGGTGAGACCGTTGCAGGTAGGTATTCATGGATGCGTAAATGGGTATTTGTTTAGAAGCTCTTGGAACAACTTCACGGACATCCTTGCCCGCATGGGCATGGTCGATCACGGCCAGGACATCGAATCGTTCTGAACCGCGAATCAAGCCATGAGCTGTTTTCCCATCCAGGGTGGCAAGCTTGCCATTGGTAATAATTACGGCGCTGTCTTTCATTTCAATGTGATTCCCAGACCGGGTTTGTCGAGCACGTACAATCGGCCTTCGTGTATTTTAAAACCACCATCCGCGATGTCTTGTGCTAGATCCAGGTGGCCATCCAGGTCCAGATAACGGGTTGCGGGACTGGAAAGGGCGGCATGCAGGGCGGCAGAGATGCCCACCACGCTTTCGTCCATGCACCCCCACATGACATCGATACCCGCGAGATGGGCGATGTCGGCAATCTGAGTTCCCGGTGCGAGGCCGCCACATTTCATCAGTTTTATATTAAAAATACCAAAGGGCTGGGGCGATACGGCCAATTTAAAGGCATCTGCCACCCCATGCAGTGACTCGTCTGCAGCCACCTGCTTTCTGATGGATCGGGAAAGCATGGACATACCCTCTATATCGTCATGTTTTAACGGCTGTTCAACAAATTCCAGGTCAAGCGACACGGATTGTTGAACAAACGCCGAAAAGACTTCCCGGGTATAACCCTGGTTGATGTCCACCCGGATAGGTATGTGCTTTCCCACGCGCTCGCGTAATTTGAACAATCGTTCCATGTCTTGGTCTAAATCGTTACCGATCTTTATCTTCAAAATCTTGAACCCCTGTCCCAGATAATCTGAGGCTTCTTCGAGGGTTTCCTGAATGGATTTGATACCGATGGTAACGGATGTTGCCAGGCTTTCATGGCATCTACCCAACAGATCCACCAGGGGGATGCCCATTACTTTTGCCAGCAGGTCGTGCAGGGCCATGTCCACTGCGGACATGGCTGCCGGTGTCGATGCCATCTTGTCGCCCAGTTCTCTCACCAGTGACCTCAAGTGCCGAACATCCTGTCCCTGGATTAAAGGTTCCAGATACTGATTCAGGGCATTTTGACAATCGGTTGCACTCTCAGCGGTCACATCCGGGGCGGGCGATGCTACGCCGATGCCAAAGGATCCATCGCCCGCGTTTAGCCGCACAAAAATATTTTCAACATGATCGAAGGTTTCATAGGCAATGGTGTAGGGCTTTGTAAGTAAAAAATGCTCTTTCCAGGTTGTGACGGATTGAATTCTCATTAGAAGGTGCTTCCTGTACCCAGTCCGGGAATCCGCAATTTGAGTTCCAGTTTGCGTAAAAAGTGGGAAATGATTAGAACCACGGTAAGGTATAAGATGCCTGTGATGATGGACATCTCGAACATCCGGTAGTTCTTGGAGGCGATAAACTTGGTATGGAACAAAAGCTCAGGAAACTGAATCAGGTATGCAAGTGACGAAAACTTGAGCAGGCTGATCAATTCATTGGACCAGGAGGGAATGACCAGCCGTATTACCTGGGGAATGACGATGCATTTGATGGTTTTCAGGCGGCCCATGCCCAGGGCGATGGCACCGGTGATTTGCCCGGGGTTGATTGCCAGTATCGAGCCATGAAAATACTCGGCCTGAAATGCGGCTGAATTAAGCCCGAGGCCGAGAATGGCAGCTGTAAATGGCGACAGGACAATACCGATGGAGGACAAGCCAAAATAGATGATAAACAGTTGTGTCAGAAGGGGTGTCCCTCTGAAAAGACCGATGTAAGCAGCGGCGATCCAGCGCAGCGGTCCATGTCCGTAGACTTTGGAAAGGGCTAAGATCAGACCGAGACCGATTCCCAGTACAATTGCCAGAGCGGTGAGCGCTATAGTGTTTCTCAGACCCATGAGAAGCTGGGGCATGGACGATATGGCGAGTTCGATAAATTCCATAGTTACTCTCCGCCGTATAGTTCCGATATCTTCTGGAGAAAGGAGGTGATGCGCGGGTGTGTCTGGCTTGAAAACAGTCTGGTGGGAGAATCCTGCGCGAGTATTTTGCCGTTATCCAGAAATATAATTTCATCTGCGACGCTTCTGGCAAAGCCAAGTTCATGCGTGACACACAGCATGGTCATGCCGTCTTCTGCCAGTTTGATCATTACCCGCAGGACCTCGCCGATCAATTCCGGGTCCAGGGCGCTGGTGGGTTCGTCAAAAAGAATAAGTTTGGGATCCATGGCCAATGCGCGGGCTATGGAAACGCGTTGCTGTTGTCCACCTGAGAGTTGCGCTGGATAGGCATTCTTTTTATCGCCAAGACCAACACGTTCTATTTCCTGCAAGGCTCTATCATGCGCTTCTTTTTTGCTCATGTGTTTGACTTCAATCAGCCCGATGCTGACGTTGCCCAGTACATTCAGATGCGTAAACAGGTTGAAGTTTTGAAAAACCATTCCGATCTGGGATCTGATGTTGTTGATATCGACCTTTGGCGGATGTGGCACGCTTTTGTCAAGAACCGTCACCCCATCCAGGACGACTTTGCCTTGGTCCGGCTCCGACAGGCGGTTTACACAGCGCAGCAACGTGCTTTTCCCTGTCCCCGAGGGGCCGATGATAACTTTGGTTTCCCCCTTGGCCATGTCAAAGGAGATGCCGTCCAGCACATGCTTGCTGTCGTATATCTTATGTATATCTTCTACTTTTAGCAGGGCGTCCAAGAGATCAAATCCTTTTCATTGCGGCACCGCCGGTTGAATGGCCGGGTATGGTTAAGTGTTTTGCAAGACGTCCGAGCAGGTAGGTTCCAAAATAGGTCAGGATAAAATAAATGATGGCAATAACGATATAGACCAGAAGCGCGTTGCCAAAAGAACGTGCCACCACATAACGGCCCTGACGCATCAATTCGACAATACCCACCACAAAGACATAGGAGGTGTCTTTCATGACATTGGCATATTCATTGGACCATGGCGGAATTGCCAACCGAATGGCCTGGGGGATGATGATAGAACGGATGGCCTTGAATCGGCTCATGCCGATGGCTCTTGCTGCCACCATCTGTCCAGATTCGATGGACTGGATTGCCCCCCTGAATATCTGGGACTGGTAGGCTGCGGATCTAAGTCCCATTGCCAGCGTCGCGGCAACGAGAGGAGACACGTTGCACGCTGAAAGTCCGAAATAGAAAAGGAAGAGGAGTACCAGCGCCGGCAATCCCCGAAAGGTTTGCTCAAACATGGAAGCCGAAATTTTCGCAGCCCTGTTTCCGTAAACCTGCATGATGGATGTGGGCATGCCCACCACAATTCCCACGAAGAGAAAAAGAAAGCACAGCTGTACGGCGATGACCGCTCCATTCAGGAACATGGGCCATGATTCCCAGATAACCATCAGGTTTGAAAGGCTTTCCATGAATAGACTCTTGTGTCGGATTCGGCTGAGCGTTATAGGGGTTGTCAGAAAAACGTTCCGATTGAGGACCGTTTTTCTGTTACAAACCCTTATGCCGCGATCCTATTTTCGG
>RCNG010000191.1_pt1 | contig 25525 bp, 21 predicted proteins | sample 2041371 | NCBI WGS metagenome assembly RCNG01 (sample SAMN09708227, study PRJNA481090) | Marine sediment metagenome, whole genome shotgun sequencing project. | biome: marine sediment; feature: ocean; material: sediment; isolation source: Sewage treatment plant 1 marine sediment (STP1) ... | reverse complement strand
CCCTCAGGGGAGGGTGGCATCGCCGCAAGACGATGACAGGAGGGGTCAAGGAGATTGACCCGACAGCTGGTCGCGTCCACGGAACCGTCCGACCCCCTCCGTCGGCCTGCGGGCGCCACCTTCCCCTGAGGGGGAGGAGACGAGGAATGCCGCCTTGCTGACGACTGACGACTGGCGACTGGCGACTTCACCCTCACATCCGGTCCGGGATTTCCATGCCGAGGATGTCGAGAAGGAGTGTGAGCGTCCTGAGGGTGAGGTCGACCACGGCGAGCCACGAGGCCTGGCGGGCCGGGTCTTCTTCTCGCAGGATGTGGCACGCCTCGTAGAAGCGGTTGAAGTCGGTCGCGATCTCATACGCGTACTCGGCGAGCACGTTCGGGGCGCGCACGTCGACGGCGCGATCGATCACCTCGGGCAGCCGGAGCAGGCGCAGGAACAGGTCTCGTTCTTGCGGAACGTTCGGGGCGACAACTGCATCCGGTTCGAGTCCCAGTTCTTTGGCTCGCCGCAGAATCGACTGCATCCGGACCGCTCCGTACTGGAGATACGGTCCGGTCTTGCCCTCAAACGATGTGAAGCGTTCGAGATCGAAGCTGTAGTTGGACGTTCGGTGATTCGAGAGGTCCCCGAATTTGAGCGCACTGAGCCCGACCTGACGAGCGATGCGCTCGCGTTCCTCGGGCGGGTAGTCCTGGGCGATGGCTGCCTCATCGAGACGCTCTCGTGCCGCGTCGGTAACGATGCCCATGAGGTCAGCGAGCCGGAGAACACCGCCGGCACGAGTCTTGAACGGCTTGCCGTCTGGCCCGTTGACCGTCCCGAACGCGATGTGTTCGAGACCGACGTCCTCGGCAGCGATGTCGGCCATCCGCGCGACCCGGAACACCTGCTCGAAGTGCAGTCCCTGGCGGGCATCGACCACGTAGAGCATGAGGTCGTAGCCCTCTTCGACCCGCTGTTCGAGCGTCGCGAGGTCTGTGGTCGAGTAGAGATAGGAACCGTCCGAACGCGTTAGGAGCAGCGGCGGCATCTCCTTCTTGTCGTCTGGCCGTTCCACGTAGACGACGATCGCCCCGTCGGATTCTTGGGCAAGGTCGAAGTCGTTCAGGAGTCGGTCGACCAGCGGTGCAAGTCGATCGTGAACCGTGCTCTCCCCTCGCCAGAGGTCGAACTCCACGCCGAGCGCGGCGAAGTCCTTCTTCTGCTCGGCCACCGATACGTCGTGATAGTGGCGCCAGAGCGCGAGGTATCCGGCACGACCGTTCTGGAGGTCGAAAGTTGCTTGCCGGGCTCGCTCCGCTTCCTCCGGGTCTTGCCGGCACCGTTCCACCACGATCGGATACATCTCGGACAGGTCGTCGAGCGTGACCGGCGAGTCGTCGGGGTAGGGCCCGGTGAGCGACTCGTCGAAGTAGGGAAGGCCCGGTTGGCGGCGTTCGAGTTCGATGATCAACTGCCCGATCGGCATGCCCCAGTCACCCATGTGGATGTCGCCGGACACGTCGTGGCCGGCCACGCGGAAGAGACGCTTGAGGCTCTCCCCGATGATCGAGGCCCGGAGATGACCAACGTGCATCGATTTGGACATGTTCGGACCGCCGTAGTCGACCATCACCTTCCGGCGAGGCTCGGGCGTGGCGATGCCGCATCGCTCGTCACGCTCCATCGCCTGGGCGTAGTCGGCGAGGCAATCGTCGGTGACCACGATATTGATGAAGCCGGGCCCGGCAATTTCGAGCGACGCGAACATCGACCGATCGCCGATCGCGTCGAGCACCTTTTGGGCCAGCTCTCTGGGGTTGCGACCCAAGCGCTTTGCGGCACCGAGCGCTCCGTTGCACTGGTACTGGGCGAGTTCGGGACGCTGCGACGGCACAACGAGACCGGCGGCCCGGTCGACGCCGGCAGCCTCGAACGCGTCGCCGAACCGTTCGGAGAGGTCTGCGATTAGGGACATAGAGAAATTCCACCCAGGAGAGTTGCGAGAGTCCGGAGGTTACAATCGTTTCAGCGCCCCAGTAGCTCAGGGGATAGAGCACTGGCCTCCGGAGCCGGGAGCGCAGGTTCGATTCCTGCCTGGGGCACTCACCTCCTCCGTCCCACCACGCAGTGGGGGGAAGCGAATCCGCCGGGATTCGCAGGAGGGGGCGGTCCTGCGGATTCGCAGGGGGCCGCCGCCCAACCCCCACACCACCCACCGACGACCCCCCTGTATCGTCGCTGCGCTCCTCCGCGTCCCCCCGTCCTTCGGCCGAGGGGACAGAAGAACCGCCCACCTCCTGTTTCATCGGCAACGAAAGCCTTGACCCTTTCCGGCAGCGCCTGATGGCGCTGCCACCTGCCACGTCCAACACCCAGTCATCGTTTCCTCCCCCTCAGGGGGAGGTGCCGAGCACAGCGAGGCGGAGGGGGTCAGACCGATCCACACCCGGCCGCAGCCCGCAGCGCCGTTACCCCTTCTGGCAGCGCCTGATGGCGCTGCCAGCTTCCCCTAAAGGGAAGGACAAAGACCGAAGACGCAAGACACACGACACACCGCGGTACGCCCTTGTTTGCGAAGTTCCTGGACACAGTTAGGGCCGATCTTCCCTAAATGGAATCGCGAATCGGGTGGATACTGGGTTTTGGCTGCTTTCGGCTTGTGAAGGAATTCACGTTTGGAACCCCACTTCCTAGCATTTGCTCGAAGGACGGAGGCGAGTCCAGGTGGCGTTCGCATTCAATAGTGATCGGGGCCCGACGACGGGTCGGCGCGACCTCGCCGAGGTACGTTCGTGAGCGACGCCGACGCGACCCCGCCCACAGATGCCGAGTCAGCGGAACCGGACAAGAGCGCCGGGCGCCGGGACTGGATCATCGGCCTGATCGCCATCCTCCTCCTCGTCATCGGACCGATCGTCATCTTCACCGGCGTGCGCAGTTCGGTGCAGGCCGCCAACGCCGACGATCCGTGGGCCGAGGTGCCAACCACGCTCCCCCATACGGACCACTCGCAGCTCATGACCGGCACTTACGAGACCGGATCCGACGTCACCGTCGGCTGCCTCGAGTGCCATGCCGACTCAGGCGAAGAAATGCTCCACAGCGAGCACTGGCTCTGGGAGAACCCGCCGGTCTCGCTTCCCGGGCGCGACGAACCCGTCGCCCTCGGCAAGAAGAACTCCCTCAACAATTTCTGCCTCGGTATCCAGGGCAACGAACCGCAGTGCACCACCTGCCACGCCGGCTACGGCTGGGAAGACGCCGACTTCGACTTCACCGATGAAACGAAGATCGACTGCCTGATCTGCCACGACCAGTCGGGTCAATATGCCAAGGGCGACTCGGGGTATCCAAGCGAGGCGAGCGACCTCGCCGTCGCGGCGCAGAGCGTCGGACGCCCGACTCGCTCCAACTGCAACGCTTGCCACAGCACCGGCGGTGGCGGCAACGGGGTGAAACACGGCGACCTCGACCTGACGCTCAACCACCCGAACGAGACCATCGACTATCACATGGGTGTCCTCGACTTCCAATGTGTCGACTGCCATCAAGCCACCGACCACGAGATCCCCGGCACGTCGACCTCGGTGAAACTCATCGACAACAACCCCGTCTCCTGCACCGACTGCCACGACTCGTTTCCCCACGAGGACGATCGCCTGAACAGCCACACGGATCGCGTGGCGTGCGAGACCTGTCACATCCCGCAGTACGCGGTCAAGGATCCGACAAAGCTGTGGTGGGACTGGTCCACTGCCGGCCAGGACGGCGTATCGGACGACCCGCACGAGTACCTCAAGATCAAGGGCTCGTTCGTCTACGGAACGAACGTGGTCCCCGAGTACTACTGGTTCGACGGCACCGCCGAGCGCTACCTGCTCGGCGACCCGATCGATCCCGACGGCGTCACCATTCTCAACGACCCGAACGGTGACGTCGACGATCCGGTAGCGAAGATCTACCCGTTCAAGGTCCACCGCGGCATCCAGCCCTACGACACCGGTTACAACTACTTCGTCCAACCGAACCTGGTCGGCGAAGAGGGCTACTGGACGATCTTCGACTGGGATCTGGCCATGGCCAACGGAGCCGCAGACACCGGATTCGACTACAGCGGCGAGTACGGATTCGCCAGAAGCGACATGTACTGGCCTCTCGAGCACATGGTGGCGCCGGCCAACGACGCGCTCCAGTGCACCGCCTGTCACTCCGATGCCGGGCGGCTCGACTGGACGGCGCTCGGGTACGACGCGGATCCCATGGATACGGCAGGGCAGCGGACGACCGATGGAGACGGACGATGAGGCGCCCCCGAGGAGCCGTCGCTCTGGGAACAGTCGCCCTGTTCGCATCGGCGCTCTTCATCGGAGCCGTCAACCCCTCCGCTGCGCTGACAACCCCGGACACCGAAGGCGGCGTGGTCGTTGCACCAGGCGGCGGCGTCATCCCGCCCAAACCCGTCCAAGACGCCGTCAACCCTCCCCCGGCGCCGGAACCGACCGGCAGCGCAATGCATCCCACGTTCGCGCTCTTCGATGCCGAGGGCGGCAACGTGCTGGCCACCGGCAAGCCGATATCGACGCTCAAGACCTGCGGCCAGTGCCACGACTCGGCCTTCATCGTCAAGCACAACTATCACGCCAGCGTCGGCCTCGATGACCTCACGGAATCCGGCGCGTCGGCGTCGGGTCGCGCCTGGGATATCTCGAACGGATGGTTCGGCCGATGGAACCCGATGCTCTACCGCTACCTCACCCCCGACACCGACAGCGTCCTCGACCTCAGCACAGCGGAGTGGGTGATGACCCTCGGCGCCCGGCACGTCGGTAGCGGTCCCGCCACGACATCACGCGATGGGACACCGCTCACCGGGGTACCTCCGAGTCTCGACAACCCCGAGTCGAGCCTGCTTATGGAATCGACGGGGAACACGGTGGCGTGGGACTGGGACAACTCGGGCGTCGAAGAGCTCAACTGCTTCCTCTGCCATGTCCCCGTCTCGGACAACAACGCCAGAATCGCCGAGCTCGAAGCCGGGCGATTCGCATGGGCCAGCACCGCGACGCTGGCAGCAACCGGAATCGTCGAGCGCACCACCGACGGATGGGAATGGAACGCAGCGGCATTCGACGAATCGGGGAAGGTCGACAACGAGCACCTTCCGATCGGCAAGTCCACGAATCAGCTTTGCGGCCAGTGCCACGGCACGGTGCACTCCGGCGACGAGCCAATCGACGGATCGACTATCGCCGACGGGTGGGAGACCTTCACAACGGGGCAGGTGTTCTCCGACCAGCGGCTCTCTGACTCTGGGCTCAACCTCGTCGACAAGGATGCCTTGAGCCGGTCATGGGACATCCACGCCGAGCGAGGCCTCGACTGCGTCAGCTGCCACTCGTCCATCAACAACAGTGCGCAGGTCGCGGAGGATGCCGCAAGCAAGCCGGACCATCTCGTCTACGACCCGCGGCGTCCGAACCTCGACGAGTACCTCAACCGGCCGATCCACGAACTGGCCAAAGGCGACACGGCCCAGGGCACGGTCGCCCCCGAATACGACAACACCATGAGAACGTGCAGCGGCTGCCACGATTCGTCGGCCTCGCACGAGTGGCTCCCCTACCAGGACCGCCACATGCAGGTGCTGGCCTGTGAGACCTGCCACATCCCGACCGCGAACGCACCCGCAGCCGAGCAGTTCGACTGGACGGTCATCCACACCGACGGAACGCCGCGCACGCAAACCCGCGGCGCCAACGGATCCATCGAGAACGCCGCAACCGTGGTAGCGGGTTTCGACCCGGTGATCCTGATCCGATCCGACGATGACGGCGACATCAGCCTCTCCCCCTACAACCTCGTCGCCTCGTGGTACTGGGCACACGGATCCGGCGCCGAAGAACGACCGGTGCGAACCATCGACCTCGAAGCGGCCTACCTCGACGGCGCCGGTGGCTACGACCCGGCGATCGTCGCCGCCTTCGACGCGAACGGCGACGGCGCCATCTCCGAAGCTGAACTCGCGATCGACAACGACCAGAAGCAATCGGTGGTGGCGGCTCGCCTCGCTGCGCTCTCGCTCTCCAATCCTCACATCGTCGGCGAAGTGCAGCCGTACAGCGTTGCTCACGGCGTCGCGGGCGGCGATTGGGCCATCAAGGACTGTCAGGTGTGCCACTCGGGCGATTCGCGCCTGAGCGCAGGAATGCGTCTCGGCACCTACGTCCCCGGTGGTGTGCTCCCCGAATTCGTTGCGGACAGCAACACCGAGAAGACGGGGGTGATGACGATCGCCGACGACGGCTCGCTGATCTATCTGCCGGAGACCACATCGGGCGAGATCGAGGTTCTCGGCAGCGACGTCGCCGGCTGGTCGGACTGGGTCGGCCTTGCTTCGGTGTTGATCGTGCTCATGGGGATCATGATCCACGCCTTCTTCCGATACTGCGCACGGCGCTGCTGGCACCGAGGCTCGGCGATCAAGCACAGCGCGACACAGGACGTCTACCTCTACACGAGGTACGAACGCTTCTGGCACTGGATGCAGGCGGTCGTCATCGGGATCCTGATCTTCAGCGGGATCGTGATTCACTGGCCGACCAGCTCCGCGACGTTCGGTTGGATGATCGTGGCGCACAACGTCACCGCGGCGATTCTGGTTCTCAACGCTCTTGTCGCGCTCGTGGACTCCGTTGCCACCGGCTCGGTGAAGCGCTTCATCCCACACCCGCAGGGCTTCTTCAGCCAGGCGATCGACCAGACCGTCTATTACGCCAAGGGCATCTTCCTGGGCGAGCCGCACCCGCACGAGAAGCGGGTCGGTGCCAGGCTCAACCCGCTCCAGCAGGCCACCTACCTCGTGATCCTCAACATCCTGCTGCCGCTCCAGATCATCACCGGCATCCTCATCTGGGGAGCGCAACGCTGGCCTGAGTTCACCTCGGCTCTCGGCGGTCTCGGATTCCTCTTGCCGTTCCACAACCTCATCGCATGGTTCTTTGCGGCATTCCTCATCCTCCACATCTATCTCACCACCACCGGAGCCACGCCGCTCGCGAGCATCAAAGGCATGGTCACCGGCTGGGAGGAAGTCGAAGTCTCATCCGTCGTAGAGGAGGTGAGCACCTGATGGCCATCAAGCCGGTCGGGCCGTCGGTTCGCAAGGGCAAGGCCCCGAACCCCCGCCCGTTCATGAACCCGTACGCAGCGGGAGTGCTGCTGGGCACCGTGCTCTTCCTCTCGGTGTTGATCACCGGAGACGGCCTCGGCGCGTCGGGGGCCATCCAGCGCATCTGGGCTTGGATCGAGAGCCTGATCGCACCACACCACGTCGACACCAACATCTACCTCGTGGGCTACGCCGGCGGGGATGTGCAGCCGCTCAATCACTGGATCGTGTTCCTCGCCATCGGCACCGTCATCGGCGGCTTGATCTCGGGCCTATTCGGAAGGCGGGTCTACACCGAGATCGTCAAAGGACCGCGGATCAACAACGGCACCCGCCTGTTCTTCGCTCTCGTCGGCGGCACGCTGGTCGGCTTCGGCGCTCGCTTCGCCAGGGGCTGCACCTCGAGCCAGGGCCTGTCCGGGTCGGCGTTGCTGTCGGTTGGCAGCTGGATCTTCATGATGGCGTTCTTCGGCGGCGCTTTCGTTGTGTCGCCGTTCGTCAAGAAGTTGTGGAACGACTGATGCCATTCCCTCTCGACCTCCACGCCCTCGGCACCCCGCTCACCTACACGGTCTTCACGATCATCGGAATCGGCTTCGGTTTCGCCCTCGAACAGGCCGGATTTGGTCGCAGCACGAAGCTCGCGGGGCAGTTCTACTTCACGGATTTCGCCATGTTCAAGGTGATGTTTACCGCGGTGATCACCGCGATGGTGTTGATTTCGGGAGCGTCAGCCATCGGCATCCTGGACTTCCGCAGTGTCTTCATCCCCGGCACCTACCTATGGCCGGTCGCCATTGGCGGATTCGTCCTCGGCGTGGGGTTCCTCGTCGGTGGGCTCTGTCCCGGCACCTCGATGGTCGGCGCGGCCACGCTCAAACTCGACGCGATGGTGTTCCTCGTCGGCGTGACGATCGGCGTCTTCGTCTTCGGCGAGACCGTTCCCTACTTCATGGACTTCTGGACCACCTCGAATCTCGGACGGTTCACGCTGCCTGAATGGCTCGGCATCCCAACCGGCGTAATCGTGCTGTTCATTGTGTTGTTCGCTCTCTTCCTGTTCTGGGGAGCCGAACAGATCGAGAAGCGAACCATCGACGCCGATCCTGCCGACGCCCCCAAGGCCCGCTACGTCGGCGCCGGGGCGCTCGTTCTGGTGGCGCTCATCGTGTTGTTGATCGGGCAACCTTCCACTGGCGACTACTGGGATGCGGTGGCGGCCGACGAGCAGCCGCGACTCGACAATCGGGAAGTGCAAATCCATTCCGGCGAGCTGCTCGGCCTCATGAACGACTCGTATGTGAACCTGGTCATGCTCGATGTTCGCGACGAGCGCGACTACAACGAGTTCCACTTGCGCGCGGCACAGCAGGTCGACCCGGACCTCGAATCGGTTGAGGCGGTGGCACCAGACCTGATTGGCCTCAACCCGCGCACGGTCATCGTGACCATGAGCAACGGGGAAGAGGATGCCACCGAGGCCTGGAAGACGCTCGTTTCGAACAACGTCATCAACACTTACATCCTCGAGGGCGGCGTCAACGAGTGGCTCGAGATCTTCGGAGAAGACGCGGAGCCACGGCCGGTCGCCTATCCGGACCAGTCAGCGTTCGTGTTCACCGCTGCCCTCGGCGACCGTTGCGTCGCCTCCGATCCCGACGCCCACGGATTCGAACTCATCTACGAACCAAAGGTCGTCATCGCAGCCGCAAGCGCAGTGGTCGGCGGAGGGTGCGGCTGAGTAGGAAGTAGGAAGTAGGAAGTAGGAAGTAGCAAGACGAAAGCACGCTTCATCTGGAGATCCGCCACGGCGCGTGGCCGAAGGGCCCGGTCTTGATACTTGCTACTTGTGTCTTGCTACTGGCCTGCCAAGGCCTCGTTCGCGAGCTTCGCTACCAGCTTGCCGTCTACTTCTTTCCCGCTCTTCATAACGGCGCCGATGACTTGGCCGGTCATCTTGGGGTCGGTGGCACCGAGGCCGGCGATTGCCTGATCGACGAGCGCACGGGTGGCGTCCTCGTCGAGCCTCTGCGGCAGGTAGTCGGACAGGTAGTCGATCTCGAATGCAAGCTTCTGAGCCTGGTCGGCCCCCCGCTCGCCCAACGCCTCATACTCCACACGGGCCTTGTCCATGCGCTTCGTGTAGGTGGCGATCGTCGACAGGTACAACGCATCGTCGACCTCGCCTGAGAATCCGGGCGCTGTCTTGGCAACGGCGACCTCCGACTGAATCTGTCGAATCACGCTGAGAGTGGCCCGATCGCCCGATTTCATGGCCGATTTCTGAGCCTCGACAAGCTGTTCCTGGATCGTCATGTGTCCCAACTCCGTATGGCTGCAAGGAGGGCAACCGGGTCTTTTGGCCCTTATTTACAAATCGTTTGCGCCCTTCCAGGTCGTGGCAATAGACTACCTCCGACCCCGTCGACATATGTTCACACGACAGGGTCCCTTGTGATTTGGTTCACATTCACGGGGCGAATTCAAGACCACCGAAGCCCGCTCGAGGAGAAACACCGTGCTAACTGTCACCGACTGGCGTGAACTGGCCGCCTGTCGCGACTCCGACCCTGACCTGTTCTTCCCCATCGGGACGACGGGTCCCGCCACCGACATGATCCGTCAATCGGTGGCCATCTGCTCAGCCTGCTCGATGCAGGACGAATGTCTCCAGTATGCGCTGGAGACGAACCAGGAAGCCGGCGTCTGGGGTGGTTACCCCGAAGACGACCGCCGCCGTCTCCGGAAGCGCTGGTTGGCCGAGCGTCGCCGCCGCCGTCAGGCCGCGAGTTAGGGCTGCGTCCACCCCATCCCCGTCAGATTCGGTCGCCCGAACCTGCTCCGCAGGCTTCCTACGTATCTCCTGAGAAGCCGACGTCGCGCCGACGCGGCGCCTCGACTTCCAGGAACGCGACCTTCTCGAGCACAATGCCGTGCCGATGCCCACGAGTGTCGGTGACCCAGAGCAACTCCGCGCCCTCGTTGACGGCAGTCTCAAAATCGGTTGCGATGGTGTGTCCCGGTTCGACCTCGATCTCGAGTTCGCGGGTTGCGGACATTCCAAAATGGACTTTTGTGGTCTCGCTGCTCAATTCGGGCATGTCGCCATATCTCCTCGGTGATGCGGTTCGGATGATCAGTTGTTGATGATAAGTTCGGGATGCGTCCGAGCTTTCGGCTTGCGCTCTTCGACGATCTCGGCCAGACGATCGAACGCAGCGACGGCCTCGCCTTCAGGATCGACCGCCACGGCAGGGAGCCCTCGATCGGCGCCTTCCCGAACCGCAGGCACCAACGGTACCTGAACCAGCAGGTCGGTCGACAGATACTCGGCGAGGGCCTCGCCTCCGCCCTGGCCGAAGATCGTGTAGCGGGTGCCGTCGTCGCCCATGAACCACGACATGTTCTCCACGACGCCGAGGACCTCCTGATTGACCTTCTCCGCCATGAGACCGGCCTTGACCGCAACCCGCTCAGCAGTCGGCTGAGGGGTCGTGACCACGATGGTCTCGGACATCGGGAGGAACTGGCTGAGCGATATCGCAACGTCACCGGTGCCGGGAGGCATGTCGATCAGGAGGAAGTCCGGTTCGTCCCACAGCACGTCGACGAGGAACTGTTCGAGGGCCTTGTGCAGCATCGGACCGCGCCAGATGACGGCTTGGTCTGGAGCGATGAAGAAGTCCATCGACATGATCGCCACTCCGTAGGCCTGCGGGGGAACCAGCATCTCGTCGAGCACGACCGGTTGGCGGTCGATGCCCAGCATCTTCGGGATCGAGTAACCCCAGACATCCGCATCGATGAGACCGACCTGGTGACCCCTGGCCGCGAGCGCAACCGCAAGGTTGGCGGACACCGACGACTTGCCAACGCCTCCCTTGCCGGAAGAGATCGCAATGACCCGCGTTTTGGAACCAGCCTTGCCGATCGTCACCTCACGGGTTTCGCCCCCGCGGACCTTCTGCACCACGCCGGCGCGGTCCTTGTCGCTCATGTTCGTGAACTCGACGCCGACGGCAGTGACGCCCTCAACACTCATCGCGGCGGCCGTGACGTCGGCCGTAATCGTGTCCTTCAGCGGACAACCGGGAACGGTGAGCGCCACCATCACTTGGACCCGGCCGTCGGGGCCGATGGTCACGTCACGAAGCATTCCCAGGTCTTCCAAGCCACGATGCAATTCAGGATCCTGAACCGCTCCGATCGCGGCCCGGAGTGCGTCGACATCCACCACGAACAACTCCTATCGAGATAGTGGATAGAAACTATAGTGAGGGCCGGTCCTCCAGAATCTCGACAGGAACGGCATGGATACCGAAGCGTTCGATCAACAGGTCTCCGACCTCGCCGCCACGCTTGGCGATGCGACGCGTCGTGGGATCTACGTGACCGTGCGCGAGTCTCTCGAGCCCGCGACCGCTTCTCAGATCGCCGTCCTCTTCGATATCCATTCGAACGTCGCCCGGCACCATCTCGATCGTCTTGTCGCCGACGGGTATCTCCAGGTCACCCGCAAACGGCCCTCCGGCCGAACCGGTCCGGGAGCGGGCCGCCCGGCGAAGCACTACGAGCCAACCCGAAAGAATGTCTCGGTCCAATTCCCCGCCCGGCGATATGACCTACTCACCGAATTGCTCCTGCGGGTCATCGAACGCGTCGCACCGGAGAACGCCACGGAGATCGCAGACGAGGTCGGGCGCGAATACGGGCGGGAGCTCGCCGCTGAGATCGGCTTCCCCGATGAGTCCGGCTACGAAGCCGCCGCGGTCGCCGTCGCCAAGGCGCTCATGGGCGTGGGGTTCGAAGTCGAGGCACAGCCGGGCGAACACCAGCTCGTGACGCGATTCTGCCCCTTCGGCGAATCAGCAAAGAACCATCCCGCAATTGTGTGCCAGCTCGACCAGGGACTCGTGTCCGGACTGCTCGAGGGCACGACCCAGATCCCCGTAGCCATCGTCAATCCCCACGGCAACGAAGAAGGCGACTGCGTGACGCAGATCTGAGGCAACGGCCAGGAGGAGCGTTCGCCCCAGGTGCGGCGACCCCCGACCTGTGCGACCTGAGCCGCTGATTGTGGTGCGTATCGGGCCCTTGATCCACAGGAGAACCAACGACATGTCGGAATTGCGTGACGGCCTCGCCATCGCTCTCGAAGAGATCGCAACCTACCGCGAGTTGCTCCCCGACTCGCCGGTCGGTCCTTCGTCAACACGGGCCGAGGTGGTCGCCGGACTCGCTCAACCGCTGCCGATGGAAGGAGCGCCTCTCGACGACGTGTTGCGGGAGCTCGTCGAGTCTGCTCGGCCCGGATTGATGGCGTCGGCCGGACCCCGATACTTCGGATTCGTCACCGGCGGGTCCACCGACGCCGCCCTCATTGCCGATGTGCTGGCAGCGGGCTGGGATCAGCTCTCGTTCAACGAAATGAGCTCACCGGCCGCTCTCGCCTTCGAGGATGTTGCCGGCGGTTGGCTGAAGGATCTTCTCGGTATTCCGTCCTCAGCATCCGTCGGTTTCGTGACTGGGGCACAAGCGGCGAACACTGTTGGGCTCACGGCGGCGAGGCTTCACGTGCTGCGTGAGCACGGCTGGGATGTGGGCCGCGATGGTCTCAACGGAGCGCCGCGCGTGCGAATTGTGGCCGGCGCCGAACGCCATGCGACCATCGACCGGACGTTGCGTTTGTTGGGGCTCGGCGAGACTGCTCTCGAGTTGGTCCCGGTGAGACCCGACGGTGCCATGGATGCTGAAGCCCTCGATGGCGTGCTCAGAAACGGGGCTGCCGGGCCGACGATTGTCTGCGCCCAGTCCGGGAACGTGAACACAGGTGCGTTCGATGACCTGCGACGAATCTGCACGGTGGCCAAGCAGCATGGGGCCTGGGTCCACGTCGACGGGGCGTTCGGTCTGTGGGCAGGGGCAAGTTCTGCCCTCAGGCACTACATCGACGGCCTTGAGCTCGCGGACTCGTGGGGATGCGACGGACACAAGTGGCTCAACGTGCCCTACGACTCTGGCTACGCGTTCTGCGCACAGCCCGAAGTCCATGCAACTGCGATGGGCTACACCGCCTCCTACCTGACCGGCCAGGAGGAAGGAAGACACTTCGGCGGAGGCGACTTCGTATTGGAATCCTCCCGACGCGCTCGTGGCTTCGCCACCTGGGCAGCTCTGCGAAGCCTCGGTCATTCCGGGGTGGAGGACCTCGTCGACCGGTGCTGTGCCTTGGCTCGCCGATTCGCAGATGGACTCAGCGCCATAGACGGCGTCGACGTCGTCAACGATGTGGTGCTCAACCAGATCCTTGTCCGCGTCGGCGACGAACCGACGACAGATCGGGTTGCGAATGAGGTTCAAGACGGTGGAGAAGCCTGGCTGGGAGCCACGACGTGGCGCGGCGAGCGCCTCCTCCGGATATCGATATCCAATTGGTCCACGACACCAGCGGACATCGACCGATCGCTCCACGCCGTCGCCGAAGCCGTTGTGAAGATCCGCGGCACGTGAGCGGTTGAGCGCGCCTCGGTCGTTGAATCGGCTCGACCCCCTCCGCCGCCTTCGGCGGCACCTCCCCCTGAGGGGGAGGACAGTGACCGGAGACATCAGACACGATGCCCGACACCTGGGACCTGAGGCACGACGTCCGAGGCCCGGCTTTCGTGTCCTCCCCTTCAGGGGGAGGTGCCGAGCGCAGCGAGGCGGAGGGGGTCAGACCGATCCGCATCCAGCTGCGATCCGCGGCCCTGCAACCCCTTCCGCCAGCGCCTGCCGACGCTGCCACCTCCCCCTAAGGGGAAGGAGACCACCTGTGCCTACGCGCCTGCCGACGCGAGGAAGGCGTCGATCTCGGTTGGCGTTTTGAGGCGTACCAGGGTGAGGTGAGATCCCTCGGCGTCTGCAAACCTCTGGGCGTACTCTCGGCGAACGATGGGGTGGCGGGTCCAGGCCCAGAGGATCATGTTCTGGTCGGGTCGGGGATCCACGAGATTCGTCCATCGCTCGCGGTTGTCGTTCCAGAGCCGCTCGCCCCGAGCGATCCGTCCGAGGGTCCGCGGCACGATGCGGCGCATGGTTTCGGAGCGGGGCAGGTCGAGCCACACGATCGTGTCGGCCCGGGGCCAGACGATGTCGGCAATGCCCTGGCTGGTGTAGTTGCCGTCGACGACCCAAGCGTCGCGATCCGTGAACGCGGTCACGGCATCCTGGAACTCCTCGATCGGCAACCCAACCCAGTTCGGCTGATGGAAGACGGAATCCAGTTCGAGATGCGGAATGCCGAGGGCCTCGGCGACGCTGGCCGCCACCGTCGTCTTCCCCGAACCCGAGCAGCCCACAACGGCAATACGATCCATGCCGAGGATTCTGCCGTGTTACAGCGCGGTAAGGTCGCCGAATGAGTTGGATCGACACCGCCGACGATGACGCCTGGGACGGCGATCTGGCGCCACTGCATGAGCGTGTTGCAGACCCGCGCACCGGACGGGTTGATCACATCATGGCGATCCATTCGCTCAACCCGCAAGGACTCGCAGCGCACGACGCCCTCTACCGCTCCGCCATGCGTGGCACCGCGACCTTGCGCAAGGTCGACCGGGAGATGATCGCCCTCGTCGTCAGCTCGGCCAACGAGTGCCACTACTGAGTGGCCCATCACCGACGCGGTCTGCGTCGACTGCTCAAGGATGACGATCTGCTCGCCGCCATCGAGAACGACTGGACGACGGCTGATCTTGGTGAGCGGAGGCTTGCCATGCTCGGCTACGCCGAACGGCTCACCCGGACCCCAGCCGAGATGTCACCAGCCGACGTTGATGCGCTCCGGGCGGTCGGCTTCACGGATCGCGACATCCTCGACATCGTCGAGGTGACTGCGTACTACGCATACGTCAACCGCATCGCCGACGGACTCGGCGTCACCCTCGAACCATGGACAGAAGATGACTGACCACAACGAACTTGCTCGCTCGATCCATGCATCGCTCCCGGTAGTCGACGGCCACAACGACCTTCCGTGGGAGCTGCGGACCCGGGCAGGATCGGATCTCGACGTCGACGACCCGTGTCTCGCGCTCCCCGGCTATCACACCGACATGCCCCGCATGGCCGAAGGCGGCGTCGGTTGCCAGTTCTGGTCGGTGTACGTGCCGGCGTGGGACCCAACGCCGCTGCGAACCACGCTGGAACAGATCGACCTGGTTCACAGGATGACCGACCGCTGCGACCAGCTGGTGCGCGCCGACTCTGCGACTGATGTGGAAAACGCGCGTCGGCAGGGCAAGACGGCTTCCCTGATGGGCGCCGAAGGCGGCCACGCAATTGAGAACTCCCTTGCCGCCCTGAGGACACTGCGGCGCCTCGGCGTCCGCTACATGACGCTCACTCACGCCGACACCCTCGACTGGGCGGACTCGGCAACCGACGAGGCGCGCCACGGCGGCATGACCAGGTTCGGCGAGGAGGTCGTCCGAGAGATGAACCGGATCGGTATGATCGTCGATATCTCCCATGTGTCGGCCGACACGATGCGCCACGCGCTGTCGGTCACCGCCCGGCCGATCATGGCATCGCACTCGAACGCACTGTCGATCGCTCCACATCCCCGCAACGTCCCCGATGACGTGCTGGAGGCGGTGCGCGACAACAACGGTGTGGTGATGGTCAACTTCTATCCGGCCTTCGTGAACCGTGAAGCCGCAGCCCAGGCGATCAACAAGTTCGACATGGCGCGCGACCTGATGGCCGAACTCGGCGATGCCGTTGCCGTGGAAACCGAGATAGCCGCGATGCTCGAGGCCAACCCGTATCCGGATGTTCCGTTGTCGGAAGTGGTCGACCACATCGAGTACATCGCGAACGTCGCCGGTGTTACCCACGTGGGGATTGGATCCGACTACGACGGAGTCGACGCCATGCCCGTCGGCCTCGAAGATGTCTCCACCTACCCCGCCATCACCGTCGAACTCCTCGATCGTGGCTGGTCCGAACCGGACATCCGTGCGGTCCTCGGAGAGAATGCGCTGCGGGTCCTCGCCGCCAATGACGGACCGAGTGCACGAAGCTAGGACGAAGCTCGGTCGTCGACGGTCCAGCCCACCGCCAACACTCAGGCCACTCGCTATCGCGCAATCCGCGGGTGGTGATGGATCGCTGTCGCACTCGCCAGCTAGGGCACAGTCGTGGTGGTCGTGCTCGATGTGGTGGTCGTGCTCGATGTGGTGGTCGTGCTCGATGTGGTGGTCGTGCTCGTTGGCTCAATCGTGGTCGTGGTCGTGGTCGTGGTCGTTGGCTCGATCGTCGTCGTGGTCGTTGGCTCGATCGTCGTCGTGGTTGTCGTCGAATCGTCGGGCACGCTCGTGGTCGTGGTGTCCTCCGGCTCGGTTGTCGTCGGCGATACTGACGGTGGCTTCGAGCAGCGGACCGACCCGGGCGCCGTAGCGCATGAGGCGACCTCGAACTTCTTCGGTGAACCGCGATACCGCCACGTAAACGGCTGCTTCTCGACCGTTCCGTCGGGATAAGTGATCACCCGCGTCACCACCACCGTCCAACCCTCCGTGCCTCGCTTGACGACGCGTTCGACACCGGGGTCGAGCGCCGGGTTCTCTTCGTAGATCACCCGCGGGTCGGTGTAGTTGAACCGGTCGGATCGCTCTGATGCCACCTTCAACCCGCCGTTGTTCCCATAGAACAGCACGGTGATGGACGAGCCGGTGCTGGCCGTCCGGATGATGACCGGAGCGTCAGAGTCGTTGCGGAATACCACGTCGGGGCCCGGGAACCCGAGGGTCGCCTCACGTCCCTCCGGATACTTGGAGAAGTAGATGCTGTGCGGCTGGTGCTCAAGGTCCTCATAGCCGCCGAAGAACACGGCGTTGTAGAAGGTCGTGCCGAACTGGCTCACACCGCCGCCGACATTCGTGGGGCTGTCACAGCAGTAGACGTCGCCGTTGATGATTGCGCCGTCGCGCACGTAGCCCTTGGCTTCGGTGCGGCGGCCGACCTTGTCGTTGATCGAGAACGTCTCGCCGGGCCAGACGATCGACCCATCGACGGTCTTCGCCATCAGACGGATGTTGGTGACACGTGGCTGACCCGAAGTGAACTTCGTCCGGAAGCTCGATACCAAGCCGAGTTCGCCCCATGCCTCAACCTCTTCCGCGGTGATGTCCGGCTCAACGTCGGCAACCATCGGGAGCACGCCGCGGCCACCGTTGAGCGCAGCCTCGTACAGCGCCTCGGTGAGCGCATCGATGTCGACGCGCGTGCCGTTCTCCGGCGGAACAACCGTGACCCGGCCCGACGCCACACTGACGTCGATGTCGACCTCGACCGGAGCCTGCTCGAACTCGCCAAGTCGCTCTTCGAGAGTGGCGGCGACTCGATCGGCATCAAGCGCGATGTCGATGCGTCCGGGCGCCGTCGACACGACATCGATTGCAACCGCAGCGGCAATGTCGTCCGGCCCGACAATGAGCGTGGCTTCGAACTCGGAGTTGATCAGCATGACCGACCGCTCGAGCAGCGTGTTGATCGTCGCAGCCGCGGCATCGAAGTCGGCTCGCGTGAGCGTGGGAGGTCGGTCAATGAGCGGTATCTCGTGCTCGTCGTGCTGACCGCTCACGATCGCATCTCGGACCACGAGGCGGGCCGCATCTCGGTCGATCCGCAGACCGGCCCTCGGATAGACGATGCTCGCCGCTCCGTCGAGAACCCCGATGTCTCCTTCGAATGCCGGTGTCCGGATCGCTTCGACTTCCCACTGGTCGAGGAGGAGGTCGATCGCCTCTTCGTCGACCTCGACCGCCAGGGGGATGTCGGTTGTCGCTCCGAAGCCTTCGATCCATGGAAGAAAGCCGTCAAAGAACCCGTGGTCGTCCGACGCGATCGCCGTCTCCAGCCCCGAGTCGAGGTCGATCACCAAGCCAACATCATCCGGTGTGAGGGCGAAGGTTCTACCGTTGACTACGAAGAGATAAGGGTCACCGTAGAAATCGTTCTGATAGGTACGGACCGCCGTAGACGCCTCTTCCGGCGCGAGACCGGCAACATCGACGCCGGCAATCGAAACGTTGCGGGGCAGCATTCCGGCGTTTGCGGAGCGATCGGCTGCGTACACCGCGATCGGAAGCAACAGGATCAACAGCGGAGCCAATACAAGGAGTGCAGTTCTCCCAATCCTCATTGTGATGGAACACCCTCCGGAACGCCGCGACATCGTCCCCGGCCGCGGCCGGACAACAAAGGATATCTCGGCCGCCCACAACCGAACCTTGAGGCCGATCAGGAGCCGGCTGCCGGGTAACCGCCGAGAAGAGTGAGGCGTGCCCTCCTCCGCAGAGAGCGGAGGAGGGCGCGTGGTGTCCCTACTGGGCCGCCCGCATCTTCGCCAGAGCGGCGTGGGCAGCGTTGACGAGGGGGTGGACCGTCGGAGCCGGGCCCAGCAGCGGGTGGGTCGCTATCTGCATCATGTCGAGCTCGCGTACCGTGGTCTTCTTCTGGATCGCAACGGCAATCACGTTGATCAGCTCGCCAACGGACGGCCCGCCCGACGCCTGGCCACCAAGCAGGATCCCCGACTGGTCGGCAAAGACCAGCTTCACTTTCATTGGCATAGCCCCTGGCAACACGCCCGGATGGCGGTCCGGCGCCTCTGCCGTCGCACATACATAGCGGAACCCCTCGGCTTCACTGGTGCGGCACGTCATGCCGGCGCTGGCATAGGCAACGCCGTTGATCTGCGTGGAGAACGCTGAGATCGTTCCAGGGATCTGGCGAAGAACTCGGATTCCATACAGGTTGGTTCCGGCCACGCGTGCCTCGGCGGTCGCCGTGGAAGCAAGCCACACCGGCACAGCCTTGCGCGTAAAGAAGTCCCGCTTCTCAGCGCAGTCGCCGACCGCGAACACCCCATCCACGCTCGTCCGCATGTAGTCGTCGACCCAGATCGACCCGTTGCCGGCGAGGCGGAGCCCGGCGTTGGCTGCCAAATCCACGGACGGCTTCGCCCCGATGCTCACCAGCACGGCGTCCGCTGCGAGCGCTTCGCCGGTATCGAGGACGACTGACTCAACGCGGTCGGAACCCTTGATCGATGTGACCATGACCGCGGTGTGTACGACGACGCCCTTCTTCTCGAGGTTCAGCCGCACGTCATCGCAGAACTCCGCATCGAATGCTGCGGGGAGGAGATCCGGCATCATCTCGACGAGATGAACCTCGATGCCGTCCATATCGGCCAGTTCATCGGCAAACTCTGCGCCGATGAATCCACCGCCGACAATCACCACGCTGCGGCACTGCTCGAACTGCTCGCGCAGGGCGAGGACGTCGGCCATGCTCTTGCGGATCGTGAACACACCCTCGCGGTCGATGCCAGGAATCGGCGGAAGCACCACATCAGTTCCGGTAGCGAGCACGAGCTTCTCGAACGTGTAGGTCTGTCCGCTGGCGAGTGTGATCTCGTGAGCCTCGGCGTCCAGCCCGACGACCTTGTCGACCACGATGTCCACGCCGGCGTTCTCCAGCGGCATGTTGCCCATCACGTTCTTCGTGGGATCGTCCATGGTGTCGACCATGTAGGGGATGGCGCACGGGATCACCCCATCACCGATCTCCTTGATGAGCAAGACGCTCTTGTCCGGGTAAACGCTCTTGGCTGTCACAGCCGTTATCAGGCCGGCGGGTCCGCCGCCGACAACGATGACGTCCTGGTTCATGTTCCGCTCCTTCTGGGCTCACCGACCGAGCGGAGCACTCGGCTCCATCACCGATGGTTGGACCCGCCCAATATGGAGCGCGAATACCGTCGATCCCGGTCGTACCAACCCCAAACGGTAGGAAGGGATTGAGCCCCCCGAACCGCCCAGAACCCCCGCTAGGGGCCAAGGACGGTGGTTTCCCATTTGAGCCGGACCGGGCGTGTTTGCGGCGCGAGACAGAAGAAAGAGCGAAGACCCGAGTAGCAAGTAGCAAGACAGAAGCAGAATCCACCATGGGACCTGTCCCAACGCCCAAACCGAGGGGTCCGGTCTTGATACTTGCTACTTGTGTCTTTCTACTGCCCGCGCGTCCCGGCCATGTCGCGCAGGACCATGTGGAGGATTCCGCCGTGGCGGAGGTAGTCGACTTCGATGGGTGTGTCGCACCGGACCATGGCTTCGAATTCGACGACCTCGCCGTCGGTCTTGGTGGCGGCGACGGTGACGTGCTGGCGCGGAGTCAGGGTGTCGTCGACTGCGACGGCGAAACTCTCGGTGCCATCGAGTCCGAGCGTTTCGGCGCTCTCCCCTTCCACGTAGGTCAGGGGCAGTACGCCCATCATCACGAGGTTCGATCGGTGGATTCGCTCATAGCTCTCGGCGATGACGGCCTTCACCCCGAGCAGGAAGGTCCCCTTCGCCGCCCAGTCACGTGACGAACCCATGCCGTAGTCCTTGCCGGCGAGCACGACGAGCGGCACGCCCTCGGCCTGGTAGTGCATCGATGCGTCGTACACCGGCTTGACCTCATCGTCAAGGAAGTCGAGCGTCCATCCGCCCTCGGTTCCGGGCGCCAGTTGGTTGCGCACGCGCACGTTGGCGAATGTTCCGCGGGTCATCACTCGGTCGTTGCCGCGGCGCGACCCGTAGCTGTTGAACATCGCCGGTTCGACGCCCTGCGAGATCAGGTAGCGACCTGCCGGAGTGTCGGCGGAAATCGCACCCGCCGGGCTGATGTGATCGGTGGTGACCGAGTCGCCGAGCTTGAGCAGCACTCGCGCATCGTCGATGGGCGTTATCGGCGTCGGGTTGGGCGCGAGGTCCACGAAGAAGGGCGGCTCCTGAACATACGTCGAGCTCGAATCCCACGAGTAGATCGCTTCGGACCCGGATTTGACGGCTCGCCATTCGTCAGACCCGTCAAAGACGGCGCCGTACTCAGTGGTGAACTGGTCCCGGTCGACCGACGCTGCGACGACTTCGGCGACCTCGGCCTGGGTCGGCCAGAGGTCCTTGAGGAAGACGTCGTTCCCGTCGCGGTCGATGCCCAGCGGTTCCGAGGACAGATCGATGTCGACCGTCCCTGCGATCGCATAGGCCACAACGAGGGGTGGCGAAGCGAGGTAGTTGGCGCGTACGTGCGGGCTGATGCGTCCCTCGAAGTTGCGGTTCCCGGACAGCACGGACGTCACCACGAGGTTCGCTTCTTCCACGCCGGCGGCGACCGGGGCTGGGAGCGGGCCGGAGTTGCCGATGCACGTGGTGCACCCGTAGCCGACCGTCCAGAACCCGACCGCGTCGAGGTCCTCGAGCAACCCGGCCTTGGTGAGATAGTCCGTGACGACCTTCGATCCGGGCGCCAGCGACGTCTTGACCCACGGCTTGCGCTTGAGACCGCGCTCGTTGGCCTTCTTGGCAACGAGACCGGCTCCGATCATGACCTCCGGATTGGACGTGTTCGTGCACGACGTGATTGCGGCGATCACCACATTGCCGTCCCCGAGTTCGAACGTCTCGTCTTCGGACGTGACGGTCGCGGTGGTCCCTGCGACGGCGCCGTCGGGACGCAGGCCGCCCTCGAGGTCGACATGCCATTGGACCTTCATCTGGTCGAGGTCGATGCGGTCCTGCGGACGGGTGGGTCCGGCGAGGGACGTGACGATCGTTCCGAGGTCAAGCTCGAGCTGCGAGCTGTAGGCGATTGAGCGGCTCTCGTCACGCCACATGCCCTGTTCCTTGTTGTACTGCTCGACGGTCGCTATCAACGCTTCGTCGCGTCCGGAGAGCCGCATGTAGTCGAGGACCTGGCTATCGACCGGGAAGAACCCGACTGTCGCCCCATACTCGGGCGCCATGTTGGCGATCGTTGCCCGATTCGCCACCGGCATCTGGTCGAGGGCCGGCCCGAAGTACTCGACGAACTTCCCGACGACGCCGTGCTCGCGCAGCATCTCTGTGATGCGCAGTACGAGATCGGTCGCGGTTGCGCCGTCCGGCAATGTGCCGGTGAGGCGGAAGCCGACCACCTCGGGGAGCAGCATGTAGATCGGCTGGCCGACCATCACCGCCTCGGCCTCAATCCCGCCGACGCCCCACCCCACCACACCGAGGCCATTGATCATCGTCGTGTGTGAATCGGTGCCGACCAGGGAGTCCGGGTAGAGCACGCCATCGTGATCCCAGACGACCTTGGCGAGATACTCGAGGTTCACCTGGTGCACGATGCCGGTCGCAGGGGGAACCACGCGGAAGTCGTCAAATGCGGCTTGCCCCCACTTGAGGAACTCGTAGCGCTCCATGTTGCGGCCGAACTCCATCTCCGAGTTGATCCGCAGGGCGTCGGCCGAGTTGAAGGCGTCGACCTGGACGGAATGGTCGACGACGAGATCCGCAGGCACCTGGGGGTTGACCTTCTCGGCGGACGACTCGTCTCCGGTCATCCGCACCACGGCCGACCGCATTGCAGCGAGGTCGACGACCGCCGGGACCCCGGTGAAGTCTTGGAGGACGACGCGTGCCGGCTTGTAAGCAATCTCCGTCTCCCCAACGTCGGTCGCGATGTAGCGCCCAACCGCGTGGACGTCGCTGTCGGTGACCACCCGGCCGTCGTGATTGCGCAGCACCGACTCGAGCAGCACCTTGATCGAATAAGGCAGGCTGTCGATGTCGCCGATCGCCGCGAGCGAGTCGAGACGGTAGATGACCCGTTCACCGAGCGGCGTGGTGATTGTGCGGCGGGCGTCGAAGGGATCGTGGGATTGGGCCATGGTGTGTCCTCGCAGGCATCTCGCGGTCGGGCTGTCGGAACCAGACCATCATATCCATGGCGTGTGCGGTCTTTCGGCCGCCGCCTCAGCGCAATCGCACAAGGGCTCTGGCTCGGCTGGCTATCGGGGTTCGGCAGGTATCGTCCGACCATGATCGGTCGAACCTCCCCGCGCCGCATTCGCCTCGGCCTCATTGCGATGTTTGCGGTTCTCTCTCTTGTTGCAGCGGCCTGCTCCGACTCTGGGTCTACCGGCAATGACCTCCCGGATCTCAGCGATGTTCCCGGGTCCGAAGACACGCCGACGCACGGCGAGATGGCGGCGGACTTCTCGGTCGCCACGCTCGATGGTGCCGGCTTCACGCTATCCGAGCACCTCGCCGACGATGGCCGCCCGGTATTTCTCAACATGTGGGCATCGTGGTGTCCACCGTGCAAGGCGGAGATGCCCGACATCAACGCCGCTTCGGAAGCCCATCAAGAGGTGAAGTTCGTCGGCATTTCGGTCAACGATGATGCGTCCGCCGCCGCGGACTTCGCAACATCGACAGGGATCCGCTACACGATCGGTTTCGACGAGGACGGGGCCGTCGCCGATGTCTATCAAGTGCGTGGGCTTCCGGCGACCTACATCATCTCGTCGGAGGGCGTCATCCTCGAACAGGTCTTCGGCGCGGTGTCCGAGGCAGACATCGAAGAGAAGCTCTCGACCTGGTTCTCGTAGGTCAGCGGCCGCGCCACCGCGGGTCGCGCTTGTCGAGGAACGCCTGCACACCCTCCTGTGCGTCCTCGGTTCCTGCGACCGCCGTGAGGCCGATGTGAAGGTGGTCAAGCGCCGTGTCGAGGCCCATGTCTTCTGTGGCGTAGAACGCCGCCTTCCCGAGAGCCACTGCTGCCGGACTCTGGTTTGCCAGCGCAATCGCCATTTCGGTGACGGCCCGATCAAGCTCCTCGGCCGGCACGGCGCGGTTGATGATGCCCACCACCGCCGCCTCTGAGGCATCGAGCCGCCGCCCGGTCAGCATCATTTCGAAGAGGAGTCGGCGCGGCACCAGCGGCTTCAGCACCGCTGTGATCATCATCGGCCACAGCCCGACGGCGATCTCGGGCGTCCCGAAGGTCGCGTGCTCTGCCGCAATCGCAATGTCGCACGCCGCAACAAGGCCGAGGCCGCCACCGAGCGCGTGGCCGTTCACGCGTGCGATGATCGGCTTGGAGCACCGGCGCATGGCACGGATCAGATCTGCAAGTGCACCGCGATCTCCGTGACCGGCGAGCGGCTCGTCGACGAATCCGCCGGACAGGTCGCCGCCTGCGCAGAACACCCGATCACCGGCGCCGGTGAGCACCACGACCCGCACGTCGCCGTCGGCGCACGCCGACCACAACGCCGCCGAGAGCTCTGCCATCGCATCATTCGAGAGGGCGTTGCGCCGGTCGGGATTATCGATCGTGATGGTGGAGACGGGTCCGTCGACCGATTGCCGGATCATGAGAGCAAGCTACCAGCCTCCAGCTATCAGCTGCCAGCTTGACTTCAACCAGACGGTCTTCTGGCCGGTCGCTGAAACCTGGCCGCTGGAAGCTGATTCTTCGCTACCGTTCAAGGGTGCTCTGGATGTTGCTCGTGCTGGTCATTGCGATCGCCGTTGGGCTTGCTCGAGGGGGGAAACTCTCGAACCTGACGGAGATCGGTGTGCGCGCGTGGTGGCTGCTCATCATTGGGTTCGGTTTGCAGCTCGGAGCCACGTTCCTGCCGCGTTTGAGCCAGAGCCTCGCCGTCGGTTTGATCCTCGCGTCCTACGTCGTGCTGCTCGTGTTCGTGCTCCTCAACCGCCAGATGGCGGGTCTCTGGGTCGCCGGTCTCGGTGTGCTCATGAATTTCACCGTGATCGCGGCGAATGGCGGGATGCCCGTGATGCTCGAAGCCGTCAAGTTTGCCGGAGGCGCGACGGACATCGCTCTGGGTGCAAAGCACGTGGTACTCACCGAGGACACCCATCTCGCGTTCCTTGCGGACGTCATCCCTCTCCCCCGAAGCGTCATCTCAATGGGCGACGTGTTCCTCGCAATCGGAGTCGGGGTGTTCCTCGAGGACCAGGTGAGGCGTCCCGTCCGGCTGTTCGCCCATCGCGTGCAAGGGACGCCAGGTTCGGCCGCGGAGCGGTGAGCAGCTAGCCACCGGCTGCTCTCGTCTCCACCACGCACGTGAGGGAGGCTCGGGCCAGCTGATGCTCGCCCGCAAAAGGGGGCACAGAGCGAGATCATATCTGCGCGATCCGTTCTCCCAATCATGCCCCCTCCGCTCCACTCCGGGCTCTTACGCTCCCAGCTTCGAGTGTCCTGACCCTCAGGGGGAGGACACGACGGCGAGACACGCGACCCCCGGATCGTGACCGCGCTCGGGGCGCCGCGCGCGACCACATCTGCGCGATCCGTTCTCTCACGCTGCCAGTTCCGATCTCCCAGCTTCGAGTCTCCTCACCCTCAGGGGGAGGTGGCAGCGCCGTCAGGCGCTGACGGAGGGGGTTGGGCTGCTGTGCGAGCCGGGAGTCCTCGTGATGTGGAACGGCATGACCCCCTCCGCCTCGCTGCGCTCGGCACCTCCCCCTGAAGGGGAGGACA
>RCNG010001351.1_pt1 | contig 25558 bp, 30 predicted proteins | sample 2041371 | NCBI WGS metagenome assembly RCNG01 (sample SAMN09708227, study PRJNA481090) | Marine sediment metagenome, whole genome shotgun sequencing project. | biome: marine sediment; feature: ocean; material: sediment; isolation source: Sewage treatment plant 1 marine sediment (STP1) ... | reverse complement strand
TCAGCCAGTGCTTCTCGGCTTAGTTTTCTTCCGTCAATATTCATCGAATGATTATACATCATGTCGCATAATCATTGTACTACTTAGTATTTTGGGCGGCCAAAAAATAAATACTAAGTTGTTATATAGTAATTAACATAAATGAACAAATCAGGAGATTCAACTATGGCAGAAAATCGCAGACATGATATGGGTAGTGGTGGGTTTTGTATTTGCCCCAAGTGCGCGGAGGAAACACCCCACCATAAAGGTGTTCGTTGTCAGGATGAAAAATGCCCGAAATGCGGTGCAAAACTGCTCAGGAAAGGTTCTTATCATCACTAGTTATTTGAAGAAAAAAAGGCTAAAAAGAATAACGAATCATAACCGTCAGCACCATACAATACCTGCCGTATTCAGGCTATAAGGTCACTTAAGATCATAAACTAGCCGCACAATTTCATTAAAAAAAACGACCCCCGGAGGGGTCGTAAAAGAAACCACTAAGTGCATGTGGCCTTAAAAGGGTTAACACAATAGTTCCAAATTTAGTAACTGCCATCAAACTTATAAGATCTCATACATAGGTGAATATTACCGAATGCAATCGGTTTGTGAATAAGGGATTATACTAATAACAAATCAATCTAATTTAGTATCTAGTGCTATTTTAAAAAACTATTCTTTACCATCGTTAGTTTCTCCCCGGGGCGATCCGGCCTGCATTAATTGTGAATTCACAATAACGGGCGCTTGTTTAGCCCTGATGCGAATCCAGTTTATTGCTTTTAATACATGGCGTTCCCGAATGATGGAAAGCTCTATCTTTCTCTTACCGGGGAAGTCGAGCAGGCTTATGCCAACCAGAATAGCCAACAGTCCCTGACCCGGGAGCACCAGCATGGCAATGCCTGTAACCAGAAATGCGAAACCTACCATGCTCTTGAGCACGTTGAATAAGATACTGAACAACGGGTGGCGCCCGCGCCAGCTTTCATCTGGTAGTTTGCTAGAATCAAAATAGTTTGGATTCATCTTTATAATAGCTACCACCATCAGAACAGTGGAAACTAACATAATGAGAATAGAGCCCAGGACAATCTTTTCGACGACCTCAGGATTTGAGGTGAGCCAGGTAAGCACTACACTGAAAAAATTCATTACTACAGCCATTTAGTAGCGAAGTCATTCATAGTGTTTCTCCAACGGGCGCACAAGCTCGTTCTCATCAATAGATGCTGCATGTTTTACACGCAAACTTTCAATCCATTCGCGTGTAAAATCCCGTTGCAGGTAAGCATTTAAAGAGGCTATCAATGTCATTGTCAGCAATGCACCAAGACTCGCTAGCGCCATATTCTTCGCCCAGTCCTGTCGATACACAGGATTTATGGCCAGTGTAATCCAGAAAACAGCAAACAGTATCGCCAGGACGGTAAAATAACGATGGTGTGAAAATAACATATTTTATTGTGATCAATATTACTATTGCTAGCAGTACACAATGGTGATTAGTTTCAACCCTGCACGCCAATAACTCGTCGGATGCTTACTTTGTCCTTCTTCAGTATTTTCCATTTAAATATTTTCTACGAAATATTCTCTACAGGTTGGCTGACTGATATCCGTTAAATTACACTCGTACAACCAGAACATCACAGGGTGCACCATGTAAAACACCATTGGTCACTGAGCCCAGTATTGCGCTCAGTCCATGTCGTCCGTGTGACCCCACTACGATTAAATCAGCATTATGTTTTCTTGCAAAATCCACGATCTCATGTTTGGTTGAAGATGTGCTGAAAACAATCTCCCGGGAAATATCCTTCAATTGTAATTGCGCGGCAAGATCGACAAGTGCTTTTTCAGCACGCTCGCTTAAATAACTGGTCGGCGCTTCATCTTCAGGCGCAATCCAGTCATTAGGTATGTCTTCTGGATAATGAGCAAAAACGTGTAGCAGTGTGAGTTTTGCCTCATAGCGCGATGCAAGTTCAGCCGCGCGTTTTGCTGCGGCTTTGCTACTTTGTGAAAAGTCGGTTGCAAGTAATATGTGCTTATAGTTTTTCATATTGATTACTCCTGGTTTTATTGATTCGTCACGTAAATGACTTATTCAGTGAATTTCTAATTTACATCATATATATTGTTTAATGATGTCCGCTCCCCGGCGGTACTTCACGCCAGATGTTTTCTTTCAGGCCCATCTCATAGCCTACTTAAATAAGTTATTCATTTCATCTGTGTCGAACTCTTCACGTCCTGATGGTTCGTACTCAGCGGGTAAAGCAACCCAGTTAAAATCAAGCCCCTGATTTCTCGCAAGCTCATAGATCCGTTTCAGGTCATTTAGTGCCTGCGCTTTTATTAGCGAGGATACTGCACGTTCAGATATCTCGGCCAAATTTCGGGGTATTTGTTTTGGTTCTGGCCCTACCTCAGCATTTCGAATAACAAAAATTCGGCTTTTCCCTTCAGATTTAGCAGGCAAGTCTAATTTTTTTCTGAATTCCGTTATATCCAGTGTCGCTGCAAGCAGAAATAATTGCGCTTTGATACCGCCATCGACGTGCATTTCATCATAAGATACGTCATTAACTTCTACCTTGATCATGACCGGCGGGAAGGCATCCGGGATAGCAGATGAGGCAAGTATAATCTGCCTAAAAAGCTTCAATGCATTCGCATCACCACTGTTTGCTATAGCGCCCATATTCCATACAACCAGACGATCTACATCAAGATTGGTGGTGCCGATATAAAGCCGGCGACCCTGACGGTGTGACTTTGCGACCGCCTGTAAAACATCTTTAGTAATGTAGCGTTTGATCAATTTAGTTAACGGCGTCGAGTCTGCAAAGGCATCGTTCCAGAGAAAGCTAATCCAGCGCGCAATGTAAATATCTTCGGCGCGAACCGTGGTATAGGCGTGCTTTAGTGTGCTGTCATATTCCGAGCCAAGAAAAGCAAAGGGCGCGATAAGTGCACCGGTACTGATGCCAGTCACCAGTTTGAACTCAGGTCGTGCCCCTGATTGACTCCAGCCATTAATGAAGCCTGCCCCGAACGCGCCATAATCACCCCCACCTGAAAGCGATAATATGTTAATGGCCGGTATGGCTGCCGCTTCGCTTGCGCCTGCATGTTTTAACGCCTGTTGTACTGACTGCAGCAAATCTGTTTCGAACTGTTCACTAAAGGTACCCGACCAGGCGCGAACACCTGGTATACCGACGATCTCCGCATAAGGCATTTGATCGAGTGGTACTGGGTTACGCGGCAGAGTGCTACAACCCGTGGTCATGCCGAGCAGGATAAACAGTGCGATATAGCGAACAAGACATTCCATTCACAGCATCCCGGATTTTCTTTTTTTCAAGTATATTCAGGAAGTCTTCGGCAAACCGCGTCACCGCATCCCAATCAGTATACTCGTAGTCACGTAAGGTATCGGTGTCGCTGCCATGTTTTTTCATGATCATTTTCATTACAAGGCGCTTGAGGAATCCATAGCGCGTATAAGGAACAGCACCCCCGATGATCTCGACCCGCTCGGGTTGCCAGCCGAGGTCCTGGACAAATTTTTCGGCCAGATATCCGGCAGCCTGGCACACTTGCGCTGCGTATGAAATTGCCGACAGGCTGACAGAAAAGAAGGCTGAGGGTACGCGTTGTAGAAAACCGAGGTTGGCCTTGATAAACGCCCTCACCTCGGCTTGATGCTTTTATATATGAAGTGAGGCACCGATGATGACCGCATCAAATGTCTCAACAGCAAAATCTGCAGGTAACATCTTTGCATTCACTGTTGCCACCGTATGACCTTCAGCCTTCACCACACCCGCAATATGCTCTGCGATCCTGGCGGTGTGTCCATCGGTTGTTCCGTAAAGGATAAGAATATTTGCCAAAACATCAAGCCCCTCTTGTTTGCCTGTCCTGCCATCTCCTACTGCGCTGATGCCAGACTCTTGCGAAATAAGGACAGTGCGAGCATAAAGAATACCGCGCCAATAGCGATAATCGCCAGAAACTGTGGCCAGACCACGTCAAAGCCAGCGCCACGGTAAAGAATCGCCTGCGCCAGGCTGACGAAATGGGTTGTGGGCGCGACCTGCATAATGTCCTGTACGATCTCCGGCATGCTTTCACGCGGCGTGATGCCACCGGAAAGCATCTGCAGAGGCAGGATAACGAGTATCATCAGTAGCCCCAGTTGCGGCATGTTGCGCGACACAGTCCCCAGAAAGATGCCTATGGAAGTGGTGGCAAACAGGTGCAACAGGGCCCCGAACATGAACAGCGGTATAGAACCAGCAATAGGCACGCTCAATAAGCCCTGCACAATAAAGTAAAGCGAAAGCCCTGCAGCCACCAATACCACCAGACCCATGGACCAGATCTTGGCGAGCATGATTTCAGCTGCGCCCAATGGCATCACCAGCAGGTGCTCCAGCGTGCCGTGTTCACGTTCACGAATCAGTGCCGCACCGGTCAATATGATAGATAACATAGTAATATTGTTGATGATCTCCATGACACTGCCGAACCAGGCGCTGGTGAGGTTGGGATTGAACTTGACACGTGTGGCTAGCTCGATGGGTAACACTGTGCCAGCGCGAGAGCCTTGCACAAATTCCATGAGCTCGCCGTTTATGATGTTTTGAATATAACCTGCACCGATCATCGCCTGGGTCATACGGGTGGCGTCGATGTTGACCTGAATGTCCGGCTGCTTTCTCGCCAGCACATCGCGCTCAAAGTTAGGAGGGATATCCACCACGAAAGTGTAGATGCCTGCATCCAGGCCAGGATCGACGTCTGACAACTCAATAAATTCCGGTGTCTTAAAATACGGCTTGTAGAAGGCGTTGATGATGCGGCTCGACAGCGGCGACCGGTCTTCGTCAACGAAGGCTATGGGGGCGTTGTGCAGCCCTGTTGAAGTGGCGGTCGCCGCCGTGTAGATGCCGACGGAGAATGCCCAGATGATGAAGAAGAACAATACTTTGTCGTGCCACAGGCCACGTAGTTCCTTGATACCCAGACGGTAGATATTGACCAGGTGGTGCTGCATCATTATTTCTCCTGCTTGTTCAGAGCTATCAGGCTGAGCAGCGTCAGTACCGGAACGAATGCGGCCAGCGCCAGGAAATCCGCATAGAGATCACTCAACTCCAGCGCCTTGGTAAAGACACCACGGCTGATGTTGAGAAAATACGTTGCGGGAAACAGTGCGCCAATCACTGCACCGGGTCCTTCCAGTGAGGATACCGGCTCGGTCAGGCCGGAGAAGCTGACGGTCGCCAGCAGAGTCACAATCGCGGTGGCGGCGAGCGCGGCGATCTGGGTTTTGGTAAATGAAGACATGAGCAGGCCTATACCGGTGGTCGCGGTGACAAAGATCAGCGCAGCGAGGCTCAGCGTCAGAAAGCTGCCCTTGAGCGGTACATCAAACACAAATACCGCCAATGCGGTCAGACCGAAAAAGCTGATCATGCTGACGCCGATATAGGGCAGCTGTTTACCCAGCAAAAATTCGAGTCGGGTAACGGGCGTTGCATACAAATTAGTGATCGACCCCAGTTCTTTTTCACGCACCACGGCCAGGGCCATCAGGATCGCAGGAATGAACACCAGCAACAGCGGCATGACAGCCGGTACCATGGCGTAAAGGCTTTTGAAATCCTGATTGTAACGATAGCGCATTTCGAGATTGGCTACCGTCAGCACAGGCACCTCCCCCAAGGTGCGCCGTGCAAGCTGGATTAGATAATCGTAATTCATGCCCTCGGCATAACCACGTGCCGTTTCAGCGCGAAACGGCATGGCGCCATCCACCCAGACGCCGACCTCCACCGTGCGCCCGCGCTTGAGGTCCTTGGCGAAGTCGGGTGGAATCTCCAGCGCCAGGCTCAACTCACCACTGGCCATACGCTGATCAAGCTCTGTCTGACTGTGAATCGGCGCATGTTCGTTAAAATAGCGAGAGCCCGATATATTCTGGATGTAGTCGCGGCTCTGCGGGGTCTGATCCCAGTCCAGCACGGCAAAGGACAGATCTTCCACATCCATGGTGATGCCGTAACCCATGATGAACATCAGGATCACCGAGCCCAGCAGTGCAAAAGTGAGGCGTACCGGATCGCGTATAATCTCCAGTGACTCACGGTAAGCATAACCCAATAAACGCAATGGACTGAATGCACTGGCGAACACAGGTCTGGACTGAAAAGAAGAATCAGTTGCAGGCGCTATTTCGCCAGTGTCTTTTTCACTGCGGTCTTCTTTTGTTGTAGTTGCTTCCTCGAGATAGTCGATAAAGGCTTCTTCCAGTGTTTGCTTGCCACGTTTGTCTACCAATGCCTGCGGCGTGTCGCTGGCGAGTACCTTGCCGGCATGCATCAGGGAAATGCGATCGCAACGTGCTCCCTCATTCATGAAATGCGTGGAAATGAAAATGGTCACGCCATCGTTGCGGGAAAGCCCGATTAATAATTCCCAGAAATTATCCCGCGCCACCGGATCGACGCCGGAAGTAGGCTCATCCAGTATCAACATCTCGGGTTTATGGATCACCGCAACCGCCAGTGATAGACGTTGCCGTATACCCAACGGTAAACCGGCGGCCAGATGGTCTTCATAACCCTTGAGGTCAAAATGCTCGACCATTTCGTTCACCCGTGCCGGAATGGTTTTATCGGGCAAATGAAATAACTGTGCGTGCAGCACCAGGTTCTGCTGTACCGTCAATTCGCCGTACAGGGAAAATGCCTGGGTCATGAATCCGACCCGCTTGCGGGTTGCCAGGTCATGCGCCTTGGCAGGTTGACCAAACAGCGAGGCTTTACCCTCGGTGGCTGGCAATAAACCGGTGAGCATTTTCATGGTAGTGGTCTTGCCGCAACCATTGGAGCCCAGGAAACCGAAAATCTCACCGCGCTGGATCTCGAAACTGACATGGTCCACGGCAGTAAAATCGCCGAAACGCATGGTCAATCCCTCGGCCTTGATGGCGGCCGTACTTTCTGCTTGACTCACGCGCGGCGGCACCAACAAATCTTTATGACCCCTGCGCTCTTCCTCCGGCAACAGTTGGATAAATGCCGAGTCAAGATTGTCGGTACCAGTCTGTTCAAGCAATTCCGTTGGACTACCAGTGGCGAGCGCTTTTCCATTATCCATCGCCACCAACCAGTCGAATCCTTCGGCTTCTTCCATATAGGCAGTAGCCACCAAAACACTCATACCCTCGCGACGCGCGCGGATGTGATCAATCAGTTGCCAGAACTGGCGCCGGGAAAGTGGATCCACACCTGTAGTGGGTTCATCCAGGATCAACAACTCAGGGTCGTGAATCAAGGCACAGCACAGGCCGAGTTTCTGTTTCATCCCGCCTGAAAGTTTGCCAGCCGGGCGGTCCCTAAATGGGGTGAGTCCAGTGCTTGCAAGTAGTTCCTTGATGCGCCGCTCACGTTCTTCGCGCCCTTGCCCAAACAGCCGTCCGAAGAAATCCACGTTTTCAAACACCGACAGGGTCATGTAGAGGTTTTTGCCCAGTCCCTGTGGCATATAGGCAATGCGTGGACAGACTTTGCTGCGGTGGCGACTGCTACGCATATCACCGTCCAGTACCTGCACCACACCGTCCTGGATTTTTCGCACACCTGAAATCAAAGCCAGCAGTGAGGACTTGCCGACACCATCGGGACCGATGAAACCCGCCATGCAGCCTGCGGGGATTTCAAGATCGAGGTTATTGACAGCAAATGTATCGCCGTAGCGATGAGTCAGGCCATTGATCCGAGCGACAGTGGTCATAATCTTACTTTCTCAACGGTGCCAGCTAGATGGGCAGAAAGTGATGTGCCGGATCATTGAGGCAGTTTAACCTGCAGTTGCGCCGGCCACTCACTGTTTTGATCAAGCCGCACAAAAGCCACGCCCGGTAAGCCTGTTTTTACACTTTCAATGTGCTGTATGAGAAGCTCGGGATCGATCTTCACCTTGATGCGAAACATCAGTTTCTCGCGTTCGGTGCGGGTTTCTACTTGCCTTGGCGTAAATTGGGCCTCGGGGGCAACGAAGGAAACCGTTGCCGGAATCGTGAATTCAGGCCTGGCATCGAGTTTTATACGAGCCTCAGACCCGACAATAATTTTACCCACCTGGCTTGTGGGCAGATAAATGGTCATGCACACATCGGTCAGTTCAAGTACCGTCAGTACCTTGCCACCAGCGGCGAGTATTTCTCCCGGCTCAGTCAGACGGTAAAGAATCCTACCGCGGATCGGTGTTTTGAGCACACAGTCGTCGATGTTGGTTTTGAGCCGCTGGGTCCTGGCAATCGCAGCCTCAATAGAGGCTTCGGACTGAACAACCAGGACCCGCGCCGCACGTAGAGCTGCTTCTGCAGTATACCTGGCAGTGCTATCCTGATCGACCTTCTCCTGGGAGACATGACCTTTTTTGACCAGCTCCAGTGAGCGTTTAAGCTCAACTTTCGCATACGTTAGTTCACTTTCACGCTGTGCGACAATAGCATTGGCATAATTCTTTCCTTCGCGGGCTTCTCTGAGCATGGCTTCTGCTTCCCTTAACTCAGCCTCCAGATCTGTCGTATCTATGTGCGCCAACACCTGACCTGCTTCAACCATGTCGCCCTCCCTGACCAGTACTTCTGTGACACGCCCTGCACGTTTTGTCGCAATATCATACTCTCTGGCCTCAATACGCCCATTACCTGAAGCGAAGCCTTCAGGTAATGCCGGCGCTTGAAAGTTTTGCCACAGCAATAAACCTCCAACCACAACTATGGCCAGTAATACGCCACTTATTATTTGTTTTAACCCTTTTTTCATTATCTAGAATACCCACATCCGCTAGCGTTTTTTTTGATAGTAAATGATGTTACCACTGATTCGCCATCCAGCGTCAAATCAACACTTTTTATCCGTATCGAACGGCTAACTTAAGAATATCGACACTGCCTTTGGACACGCCGCTACCCGAACTGACGTCGAAAACGCCATAATCCCAGCCCCAAATTAACACTGCCAAGTACAAAGATAACCAACAGTGATTTCCATATCAGTTCAATACCCGCCCCTTTCAGTAAAATTCCGTAACCTGCATCAATAAAATAATGTAAAGGCGAAATCATCATCAGCGTGCTCATCAATGTCGGCATCGCCTCGGGCGGTGTCCAGGCACCCGACAGGAACATCATCGGTGCGAATATAAGTATGATCATCATAGAATCAGATTGATTCCGAACGATAAATTAACATCATATACACATTGTCAGTGTTTACTATTAGTACTTATACTAATAGTGCGCGTTATACCAAAGCATATAATTTTGCAGCATGAACTTTAACAGGAAGATTTTTAGTAATGACTTTTCAGTTTAAAAAACTTTCTCCACCGTGCCGACCAACAACATAGATCTTGTATCTAATTACACTGCTGTTTATTGCAACAGTCCGTGCTGTTCAAAACCAGAATGATGCGGATTTTATTACTGATTACCTGAGTTTGGCACTCCAGCAACGATCATCTTTGACACCTGACTAGTTCACAATAGACGTGCTTAACGGGTACGCCACGATCACTTTATTACAGGTAGATGCCGATCGTGCAGACGAAGTCAAGCAAGACTTAAGCGAAGTCGGTGATCGCTTTGCGCTAAAGATTACAGTCGTTAGAAGCGACGAGCTTGCCTCTCAATCAGAGGTTATCCACTATCCCAGAGGCAGGCTATTTCTACCTCTGGTTGCAGCAACCAAGGAACCACGATTTTTGTTAGTTTTGTTCAAATAAAAAACAAAAGTAACACCGCAGACTTTCTCATGGGCTCAGTGGGCCTGGGTCAGGTTTTTGGTCTCTACCGTTGGCCCGGCAAACAAAATGGTGATGGCTGGCAATTGAATTTCTTCGGCGCGGCATTTTCACAGTTTAATATGGATGCGTCATCCGACGACCTGCTCAATACAGACTACCTGGTGGGTATTCCCCTGACCTTTCGTTATGGATCACTGTCGGGGCGCATGCGCCTGTTTCACCAGAGTTCCCATCTGGGTGATGAGTTTATTCTCGGAGGTACTTCACCTAATCGGGTTAATCTAAGTGTTGAAGTTCTTGATATCATATTGGCTAAAGATATCGGTAACTGGCGTCTCTATGGTGGCGGCGCCACGATACTGCGCCATGATCCCGATGACCTGAAGCAAGGACTCTTTCAGGCGTGAATGGATTATCGTTCATCCCGACATATCCTGCCTGGCGCCAGGATAGTCGGCGGAATTGATGCAGCGTGGATCGAGGAAAGCGACTGGGACGTTGGCGTTAGTATAGAATTAGGACTAGCATTTGGCCAACCATACCCATACCGACGCGGCACACTTATCATGTTCATCGGCTACAAAGGCGTTGCTCCCTTTGGACAGTTTTATACTGAAGATATCGAATACTACGGCATTGGCTGGTTTGTCGATTTATAGAAATACGCTACAGTTAAAATGCAAGACGATCTTTGCGACCGGTTGATACGTCTTGATATCAAACCTTAATCGGCTTGTAAAATCACTAATCCTTGATTATCACATCTTCTCCTGTGACGGCCCGCTGTTGTTCCAGTTGCCTTTCTTCTGTCGCCTCAGTTAATTCAGACTCTGGTCCACCTACCCAGCGGTTCATCACCATAGCAGCGACAAGATCACCGGTTACATTAATTGTGGTGCGACACATATCCAGTATACGATCGACCCCCAGGATAAGGGCAATACCCGATGCAGGAATGCCAACAGTTTCCAGCGTCATCGCCAGAATAGCGATACCGACACCCGGCGTGCCCGGTGATCCGATGGAAGCACCGAGCACCATTACCATCACCATCAATGCACCTTGCCAGCCGATATCAACACCGAATGAGGCGGCAAGAAACAATACGGCAACCATTTGATAGAGGGCTGTACCATCCATATTGATGGTCGTGCCCATGGGAATGGTGAATTGTGCGACACTGGGCCGCACGCCCAATTTCCTCGCGGTTTTTATGGACAGTGGCATAACTGCGGCTGAGCTGGATGTGGAAAATGCCAGTAATAAAACTTCTCTGGTTTTCACCATGAACTCGGTCGGTGACATGCCGCCAATAAAAAACAGTATCACCATGTAGATAACAAACAAACAAAGCAGACCTAATAGTACGGTTAGGACATACATTCCAAGACCGGCCAGAGCATCGATACCGGTCGTCATACCAAGGTTGGCAATCAAGCCAAACACAGCTACCGGTGCAAGATACATCGCCCAACGCACCACAGTCATGGAGACAGCCTGAAGCGACCCCATAAGTGAAAGTATAGGTTTGGCCTGTTCAGGCGGTAACTGAACCAGTGCTATACCAAAAATGATTGCAGTCAGTACTATGTGTAACATCTGCCCTTCAACCATAGAATGTAATGGATTAGTTGGCAGTAAACCAGCAATACGTTGCGGTAAGTCTTCCAATGCCTGAGCTGGCATAATGTTTTCTTTGGCAACCGTATTGTTCTTGGTAATACCATCAATGACTGTCTGATCCATGATGTAAACTGGCTCAATCACCGCAAATACTGCCAGACCAATAGCAATTGCGATTACAGTGGTCATCACATAATAAATAGACAGACGGCTGCCCAGTCGTCGCAGTTGTTGCTGACTTTCACTTGCAGCCAGCCCTCGAATAATGGAAGCGACAACAAGCCCGATGACCACCATCTGGATCAGCGACAGAAATATTCTTCCAGGCAGCGCTACCCAGGAACCAATCAAACTCGCTGTATCGGCACTAACCAGTCCGCTACCTGGCCCCAATAACAGGCCAACACCGAAACCCAAAAAAAGCCCGATAAGAACCTGTAACCACAGTCGTCCTCTAATTAATCCCTGTAAAGAGGTATGTAGGGATGCTAAGGAACGCGGGTGAAGAAACTCGACATTATTTGCCATGGTTAGAGCTCTATCTTTTATCTTACGTCAGGCAATAAATTTACCTGGTTGTAACAGGTTAATCTGTTCACCCGGCCTTATGTACGGGTGCATTTAATTGCGTTTGAATGCGTTCGGCCAGAACCTGCATTGAATCGGCCTCACCATGAACCAGTACCAGTGGCGGTCGATTCTTAAAATGGCCATACCAGTCCATTAGTCCCGACTGATCGGCATGTGCTGAAAGCCCACCCACCGTATGCACGGTTGCTTTTACACGAATCGTTTCTCCCCACAGGCGGATGTGTTTAGCGCCATCAACAAGTAAACGGCCCAATGTCCCCTGAGCCTGGTAACCAACAATAACGATATGGCAATCACTGCGCCAGGCATTATATTTAAGATGATGTTTAATTCTGCCACCAGTGCACATCCCACTGCCGGCAATAATAATGGCTTCCAGAACGAATGCGGTTAAGCTGCATCGACTGATTAGCTGTGCGAGAAAAGTGCAGATTGGGTAACAAAGGTTGTTGCTGGTTCTTCCGCCATAGCTCTGCAGACTCGGCATCGTACAATTCTGTGTGTCGTGTATAGACTTCCGTGGCTTCAATCGCCATCGGACTATCCAGATATATCTGCCACTGGTTCAAGTTCCAGTCATTATAATGTTTGGCAAATTCATAAAAAATTCGTTGTGTGCGCCCGACAGCAAAAGCAGGAATTAAAATATTTCCTTTTGCATTCGCTGTCTGACGAAACACTTCATCAACCTCGGCTCTAGTCTCATTTATAGACCGATGTAATCGATCGCCATAAGTGCTCTCCATTAATACCAGATCAGCATCTTCTATGTAGGTAGGATCTTGAAGAATTGGTTTATTGGGCGTTCCAAGATCACCACTGAATACAACCTTGCGTTGCACACCCTTTTCTTCAAGCCATAACTCAATAATTGATGAGCCCAGAATATGTCCGGCGTCGGACAAACGAAAAGTTATACCGGGTACTATTTTTTTCTTTTCACCATAGGCTAACCCTTTGAATTGACGCATGGCCACCTGTGCATCTTGCACCGTGTATAGCGGTTCTATTAGCTTCAGTCCTTTGCGTTCACGCTTGCGATTTTCCCACCCTGCTTCTTTTTCATTCAGGTAGGCTGAATCTTTCAACATAATACGGCAAAGATCACGACTGGCTTTTTGGGTATAAATGGGTCCTTTAAAACCGGACTTAACCAGAAACGGTATCCGACCTGAATGATCAATATGCGAATGGCTTAATACCACAGCATCTATGGAAGAAGGATTAAATGAAAACGGCTCGGCATTACGCGCTTCATTTTTACGACCACCTTGCACCAGTCCACAATCAAGAAGTATTCGGTGATCACCCACCTTAATCAAATGACAGGAGCCGGTAACCTCACCAGCCGCACCATGAAATTGAATTTGCATTTTGTTTCCTCTGTTATATTTTGCTACCAAGTTACCTTTCTTTTATTCTGTAAACAATGCGTACCTTTACTTTACAATTTATTGAACTATTTAGTCAGGAAACGTATTTTATTATAAATACTAATGGAGACAATACAATGAACATAATCAAACAGCTTGTTCAAAAATCCGAGACACTTTTCAAAGAGCTTCAAAATGAAAGAGACCAAATTAAACTGCAGGCTCATTTACTGGCGATGGATACAAAAGAAGAATGGAATGAACTGGAACAAAAATATGAGCAGTTCAAAACCAAAACATCAACGCTAGCAGAGGTAACAGAAGATTCTGCAGGTGAAGTAGCAGAAGCGATAAAACTGGTTGGCGAGGAGCTTCGTGAAGGTTATAAACCAATTAGAAATTCGCTATAGAAACTGAGCAGTTTGCGTTTAATTGTAAACCCCTTGATACTGACGTGCGACTTCAAGCACCGTTTTATCAAGGCTCGAAGTCAAATTCGAAAGATGGCATTTGCCCTCACCAAAACCTGAGGAAATAACGATTACTGCACGAACCCCACGCTCTCCATATGCACGAATAATTTCAGGAATTGTTTTCGCTGGCGTAGCGATAACAGCAAGATCAACAGGTTTCCCGATCGCTGTTATAGACGAGTAACAGGGCTGTTGAGACAATCGTGTGTATTTCGGGCGTTGTTGAATTAATCGGAATTATGAAAAAACATCCCCATTTCCTGTTCTTTTCTAGACTTTTACTGACACCGGCATCCCGAGATTGGTCATTCTGTTTAGCGCGAACGCAGTGATCCACGCTTCGGTTTTTTGTTGCGGCAGTTCACGCGCTTTCAGCGTAATGCCGAAAATACGCTTGCAACGCTCAATCGCAAGCTCAACATAACTGCGTAAACCATAGCAGGTTTTCTTCTGCCAGAAGATTCTGCCTTTTTGTTCAATGGTGCGAATATGCTCGTCACGCTGGCTATCTCCCGCTGCAGAACAGATGGCGGTCTTGTGCGGAGGAATAATTATTTTCGCATCGGGTTGCTTGTCCAGCACGGCATTGGAGACCGGACCGCCATCGTAGGTGCCATCGCCCATGAAGACAGTAAAGAGCGTGTGGATTTGATCGAGCAAACCGGGAACGGCGGTCGTGTCTCCGACGTCTGGCGTGGTCAGATCACAGGCGACGATCTGATGTTTCTCATCAACTGCCAGGTGCGGCGGGCAGGAACAGCATGCTATTCCTGATGCCATTCGTCTTTGCCGTACACCTTGAGTCCGCTGGAATCCACGATCACGAGGCTGCCAGGTTCCATCGTCTTGCCCAGAAGATGTCTTGGTAATTCGATACTGCGCTTGGAAATACTGCTGAAATCGGGAATCCGGATGTCGACCTTCATGAGCTTCGCGAGCGAGTTCATGAATCCTTCGGTCTGGCGTAGAGGCAGACGAAGTACTTGGCGAATGAGCAAAGCGGTCTCGATGGCGAAATCGGAATATTCCTGCGGTCGACCGCGTGATCCCGTTTTAGCAGGATGCCAATCGGCAATCGCATCTTCCGTCATCCAGATCGTCATATTGCCCCGTTGTCGTAGGGCCTCGTTGTACTCACGCCAGTTCGTCACTTTGTAACGCGTTTTTTGGAACTTGTGGCGGTGACTTTCGTGGTGTTTGTATGGCATGGAATTCTCAACTAGGTAAAGATTTACAGAATCATGCCAGATGACTATTCTGATTGCTCAATTATTGATTTATTCAAACACGCCAAGATTTTACGTAGAATGCATCGACCGGTTGACCTCGCAGTAACAAGTAGGCGTTCTATAAACGTACATAGTAGCGTGACGATATTGTGTATTATATAAACAGAAAAACACCAAAGATAACCAATGAGTGAAGTACACGCCCTAACCCCCGTCATCATTCTGCTGCTTGTTGGTATTTTTGCTATTACGTTAATGCGGAGAATCGGACTCAGCCCGATTGTCGGATACCTCGCAGCTGGAACTCTTATCGGGCCTCACGCGTTTGGCATAATCCATGAGAGCGAGACCACACATCTGCTCGCAGAGCTTGGCGTTGTTTTTCTCCTGTTTGAGATCGGTTTACATTTTTCGCTCGCAAGTATCTGGGAGGCGCGTCGCGATATCTTCGGGCTCGGGCCACTTCAGATTATTCTTTGCGCATTGTCCCAGGCGCGTTCGCGCTCCATCTTGCTGAGCCGATCGAGATAAAGAGGTGGGCCTGCAGCAAGTGCAATATCAGGCTGCCAATCGATTATCTGATCTATGGTTGGGTCATCCAGCAACTGGATATCAGATGCATGGACGAATACCTTGTTATCCATTTCAATACGCGTCATCATCAAGGTACCCAGGCTGTTGTTTAGTTCACCATGGGGTACCGCCTCGGAAAATGATAGCGGCCCTTCCGTCCAACCTTCTGCAATTTGCAGATTTGACCCCAATAGATCCGACAGATCTCGAAACCGTTTATTCATTTTAGGCGACAGACCGTCATCGGATTTACTCCAACAGCGTAGTTCGTGAAATCTGGACGGTAGTGACTCAATAGATAGTTGATAAGGGTTCGCATCCAGCAGTGGTACATGGTCACCGTGAAAGTGGCTAAACACAACATCAGTAGCGTTTTTCAGCGAATGTAATATTTTCTCGCGTACCCTGCGCTCTTCAGCTATCTGCAACGGATGGGGCATTAGACCATGACGCATGTAACCCAGGGATACGCCTGGATCGATGATAATAGATCGATCCCGAAGCTTAACCAGGCAACAAAGGCTACGCACCCCCATGGATTCCGCACCGATAATTTCAAGACTCATAAACAGTGTTTCTGTAATATATAGGTAGCTATGTACTTAGTAAGGCATCACGAATTTGCATGTAGGCAATGAGAAATTCAAACAGCATTCGCCAAAATAGCTCCATAAACAGGAAACAAGATATAAATAATGCTACAAGTTTAATCTGCTGTTTTTTTTAACGATTTCCAAATAATTTCCTTTCCGTTTTCATATGTGACATTTATAAATCTATATTTACGTATAAGCCAGGTAAGAAAGATCCATATACCGATCGGCAAGATAAGTGCACCAAGGTAATAAAACAGTATTAACACTTCAATACTAATAAAGCTTTTAAAAGTGAGAAAATCCATTATTTTTGATTACCTATGTTTATTTAGTTAACGCTAACCTCACAAAACAGCGGTGGTAAAAAAGCATAGCGAAACAGCACTTTTTTTATCCGCCTGCTTTTACTTTTTTAAAAATATTTTACATTTTACTTATGCGCTATTGGCTTTTCAGTAAATAAATAATCTTTTAGCTCCTTGTCAAAAGTGGCATCTTTGCGACGTATCCATTCCAGCACCATAGCTGCATGTTCTTTTTCTTCGTCTCTATTGTGTGCAAGTATTGCTTTTAAAGCTTCGTCTTTGCACGCATCCACTCTTTGGTTGTACCAGTCAACAGCTTCGAGTTCTTCCATTAAAGATGTAATTGCTCTGTGCATATCTTTTGTTTCATCCGATAACTCTTCAATGGGCTCATGATAACCTTCGTTAGCCATACTTTATTCTCCTCGTGTTCGTAAATGATTTTCAATACTAACATCAGCAGCTAAAAAAAGACGGTTCTCAAGTAACGAGAGGTCCGCCTTTTTTATAGCCGAGTGTGCTTTTTAAATCTCTCTCAGCTTATTACAGCTCTTTTTTACAGAAGTACCAGTCTGTGCACTCATAACCTTCATTCATACGTGCTTCTGCTGCATCGGCATCCTGAGGTGGAGGAACGATTACTTTATCGCCAGGCTGCCAACCCTCTGGTGTTGCAATATTATGCTCATCGGAAGCTTTTAATGCTTTGATAACACTTAGAAACTCAGGGATTGAGCGGCCATTGGTCATGGGGTAATAAACCATTGCTCTCAATACACCATCCGGATCAATAATGAAAGTTGCACGAACGGCAGAAGTATCTGCGGCTCCTGGATGAATCATTCCGTATGACTTAGCCACCGACATAGACAGGTCTTCAATAATCGGAAAGTTAATGTCGACACCAAATTTTTCTTTTATATTACGCACCCAGGCTACGTGGCTGTAATAGCTGTCAATCGACAGGCCAAGCAAATCGGCGCCTTCTGCTAAAAATTCCTCATGGTGATTTGCGAACGCCATAAACTCTGTGGTACAGACCGGAGTGAAATCAGCAGGGTGTGAAAATAATACAAGCCATCTACCTTTATAATCGGACAGCTTTTTAACGCCATGCGTTATTTTTGCCTCAAATGCTGGTGCAGGTTTATTTAACTGCGGGAATGTGATTATTGCTTCTTCGATATTTTGCTTTATCTTGCCTCTTTGATTAATTGTTGTTGATGGGTTGTATCATAGCCCAGACAAACACATAGGTATAATGGATTAAATCTATCATATTAATATGTTTTAACTATTACATATATTTTGATCTAATCTTGCAAAAAAAAGGGAGAGTTAATTCAGCATCCTCTAAAGCAGTCAGGCTAATATTGCTTGACCGGCGTTTGTATTTCTTCAGCACGACTTTCAGGCGCATCAATCAACACAAAAATTTCATCATTTTCCATATCAGATTGAAATTTATTTATAATTTGATAATCTCGATACACCTGTCCTTAATGTAAATCGAACTTCTCAGGGAAACACAGGCATATCTGGTTCAGTACCTTCTATATCTGCCTCAGGGTGGTGCTTTTTAACTAGTTTTTCTATTTCATCTACTCGATCACGCTTAACATCAATGAGTACCAGAACTTCTCCCGCATTAATAGCTACCTCGAATTTCTTCAATCGCGTACTTGGTACACTAACGCCCACCATACTTGATAACCAGCCACCAACACCGGCACCAGCAGCAACAATGGCAGTTACGGCACCACCACCTACGACCAGACCAGCAGGAGGAAAAGCCATTGCAACCAACCCAACCAATACACCAGTGATACCACCTAAAGTTAGCCCTCTTTCGATAGCAGGAATGAAATCACTTTTCTGTAATAACGAAGCCTCTGGAAGATCTTCCATAGGCGTGCCTTCTTTTGCAATCACATGAATATGACGCTCCTCTACATGTGAAAGTAATAATTCATTAACAAGCTTATGTGTTTGCGCAATACTAGGCATCAAAAAATATAATCGGTGCATTACCATCTCCTTTAAAAAAAGTTACAGGATTGAAACAAATACTATATTTAACAAATATAAACGCACACGAAGATAAGTACATTGATCTGTATCAACACTATTTATGATACGAATAAACGGTACTGTCAACTTAAGTAGATTAATAGTAATTTTAATCAAAAACAACCAACCTGTAACGTATTGATTCTTAGTTTAGATGAGCCAGAATTTTCAATAAAATCGCTGTAATTTAAGTTAAGTTGACAGTACCCAAAAAAACCGTTCTGCTAAAAAAATCAGTGCCTTTATAAGCGGAATCATCTGAAACAAAAGAACAGGTTTGAGGCGAATTCATGTTTACAGCTTTTTTAATCAATGGATGTCTTTGTTTTTTTCCCTGTGCAGGTTGAACGATTTTATAGAATGTGCTGATTACTTTATTGATTATGTCCAGGCTGGTGCGGATTCGGAAGCTGATTGTCGAGAGAGCCGTTTAGATAGCGTAAAGCGGCTTGCTCTGGATCACTTTCTTTTGTTATAAAAGCTGTAATACCTTTTCGTCCGAGACGATTAACAAGTCCCTGGCCCATATCTCCGGCAATTAAAACATCAATATCATCCAGTGGGTGGGGTTCATGCGGAGAACTCTCATGAAAAGATTGTTCTTTAGCAAGCTCAAGAAGTTTTCTATCGACGATCCTGTTTTCTTCAATCATGAAAATCCAGAACTTTCTGCAGCGGCCTGCATGTTCCGTAATGCTTTTTCGATTCTGACTGGTAATGGCAATTTTCATTACTTCCTCCTGTTTATAAAAAGTAGGTATCATTGATACCCTAATGGTAGTAATCAGTATACTAGCTAATGTTGTTATAGTTATATTATATGAGTATATTCTGTTTATCCAAAATAGAGAATAAAAACTTGCCAGACCCTACAGGCACAGTCCTTAAGTAATTATAAAATGATTATTGGTATTTTAAAGCATGCAATGATGATCACCAGTTTTGTACTGATCATGATGCTGCTCATTGAGTACTTAAATGTTCATACCAGAGGTTCCTGGCAACAGATATTACAAAAAACACGACTCGGTCAATATGTTCTAGGTGCAGTGCTGGGTGTTATACCTGGTTGTCTGGGGGCTTTTACCGTTGTTTCTCTCTACTCTCATCGGACAGTAAGCTTTGGTGCGTTAGTGGCGACTATGATTGCGACGAGTGGTGATGAAGCCTTTGTCATGCTGTCGATGTTTCCGCTACAGGCGTTAGGATTATCGGTACTGCTCTTTATGGTAGCAATTGCCGCCGGCTGGATGACGGATAGATTATTTCCAAAACAGGAGCAATTTCTGCTTAACGAAGATCATGATCTGGAGCTGCATCACGAAGACCTATGTGTATGTTTTTCTGCCCGGATGATACTTCCACAGCTCATAAAAATTAGCTTTCCCAGAGCGCTCCTCATTATCCTGTTTGGCGGATTGTTACTCGCTTTATTAATGGGTGTGTTAGGTTCTGACAGTTGGGATTGGAAGCGAATAACTTTTGTTTTGGGTCTTAGTTTTTCACTGTTTGTGATCCTGACCGTGCCTGATCATTTCCTGGAGCAGCACCTGTGGGGGCATGTGGTAAAAAAGCACTTGCTCAGAATTTTTCTGTGGACTACGGGTGCCCTTTTCGCTATTCACTACCTGGATAACTGGCTGGATATTGGATTATTAATTCAGGATAATCTTTATATTGTACTGATCATAGCGGTGCTGGTGGGCATTATTCCCGAATCAGGTCCTCACCTGGTGTTTGTCACGTTATTTTCCCAGGGCACGATTCCTTTTGCCATTCTGCTGGCGAATTCCATTGTCCAGGACGGGCATGGAACTCTGCCACTATTAGCGGTGTCACGACGTGCTTTTATCTGGCTCAAAGTCATCAATATGGCGCTGGGTCTGGCACTTGGTTTTCTGGGTTTATATATTTTTAGTTGATCCCGATTTCATCCCTGTTTCAATGAACATAAAGTGCCTGGAACAACTAATTTTTCATGAATTTATTTTGAGTAAATTCTAACCATGCAGCGCTCCGCTTTTATCCAGGCTTTTTATAAATCTGCCAAAGGTTTCGCTTTAAACTTACCGATGCTGACAGGCATTATCTTGCTGACTGGATTAATTGAAGTGTTTATAACACCAGAGATGCTTTCTTCACTGTTTAGTGGGCATCCTTTTTATGACACTTTAATTGGCACAGTCAGTGGTGGCATCTCGGTAGGACAACCTTTTGTCAGCTATCTTATTGGCGGCGAACTGTTGAATAACGGCATGAGCCATTATGCCGTGACCGCATTTATAGTGTCATGGGTCACTTTGGGTGTCGTCCAGTTACCGTATGAATACAGCATGTTTGGCGGACGATTTACCCTGATACGCAATCTATTAGCATTTATTTTTGATTTGCTGATTACATTTATAACAGTCCAGACCTTACATCTGCTAGCATGAATACAAAAACAGGCTATACGCGACAGAAAGCAAAACTCAATGGTCGTTACCTGCTTCTTCTAGTCACTTTGGGTTATGCCCTGCTGTATTATTTTTACCCGAATAAAACCCTGCAGGCACTGTTAAAAAGCCTGTCGACATTACTGCATATATTACCGGTATTCCTGGTTGTCATCGTGTTAATGGGAATATTCACGGCGTTAATGAATGCTAAAAAGGTTTCAAAACTACTGGGAAAGTAAAGTGGCATCAAAGGATGGTTAATAGCACTAACCGGGGGAATACTGAGTCATGGTTCTTCGTATATCTGGTATCAAATGCTGGTAGATATAAGAGAGCAAAAAGTGAAGGACGGTTTAATCGTCACCTTCTTGTATAACAGGGCGATCAAGCTGCCGTGGTTACCCCTGATGGTCAGTTATTTTGGTTATGCGTTTACGGTAATATTGATGTTTTACATCATTATAGGTGCTTTCATTCAAGGTCAGATCGTTGAAAAACTATCTGTACAAAATTAAACATGATAAAAAATCTGAAAATTACCCAATTGGTGGAAAACACGGTAAATGGCCCCGGGCTACTGGGCGAGCACGGGAATTCTTTTTTCATAGAAGCTGACGAGTATAAGCTGTTGTTTGACACAGGACAGGGGCTTACGCTTAGACACAATTCAGAACGACTGGATATACCGGTAAAATCCATTCAATCTATCGTTGTTAGCCATGGTCACTACGATCATATGGGGGGACTTACAGAAGCACTCGACATGACAGGGCCCATCGATCTTTACCTGCACCCCGAAGCATTGGGGGAAAAATTCAACCGAAACGGTCGGGATATTGGCGCACCGATGACAGATGTCACGAACATCCATTCACAGACCAGGGAAATTATTTACACCAGCAAACCCACTAAAATTACTACCGGTATTCATGTCACTGGCGAGATACCGAGAAAACATGTTATTGAAGACACGGGAGGTCCTTTTTATATTGACCAGGAACGTATTCACTCCGATTCATTAGTCGATGACCAGGCTCTTTTTATAGAAACCTTACAAGGTGTTGTCGTGCTGCTCGGTTGCGGTCATTCCGGTGTCATTAATACACTGGAGTATGTGCAGGCTCTTACCGGCGGCAAGCCCATCCGTGCAATGATTGGAGGCATGCATTTGCTCAATGCCACTGCTGAACGCCTGGCCTTTACTGGTGATGCCCTGGATCATTTATCAATTCCCTATCTTGCTCCAAATCACTGTACTGGTGTTAATGCCATCTGTTATTATCAGAATCGATTCGCTGGCTGTGTTCATGCATCACATGTAGGAAGCAGGCACCATTTCAATATTGATATTTAATGGAAGTGAGTCAATTCAATGAAAAACTATCTCGATTGTTATCCCTGTTTTCTGCGACAGGCGTTAAGCGCGTCTCGCCGTGCCGGTGCATCCGACGATCAGCAACGGCTGATACTTCTTGATACCATGGAAGAACTACGTTCCCTGTCGGTCGACGCTACACCGCCACAGATGGCATTCCGGATCCATCAACTTGTCAGGCAACAGACAAATAATCTAGACCCTTATCGACATGCTAAAAATGAAGCCACGCAACAGGCGCTGGCTTTATATCCCCGTTTAAAGGAACTCGTCGAGAGGGCAACTGACCCGCTGGAAACAGCTGTACGTATCGCCATTGCAGGTAACATAATCGACCTTGGGGTCAATGACAGTTATGACCTTGAGGCAACATTGGATCGCGTTCTGATACAGGCGTTTGCCATTAATGATCTGGGATCTCTTCGATCATCGCTTACAAACACCAATTCCATCCTTTATCTGGCAGATAATGCCGGTGAGACGGTTTTTGACCGGGTGTTAATTGAGACTCTGGATATTCCAGTCACCTATGTAGTCAAGTCAGGACCGATCATCAACGATGCAATTCGGGAAGATGCTGTTGATGCCGGTATAAACTTGGTGGCTGAAATTATCGATAATGGTTCGGATGCCGTTGGCACATTACTTGATGATTGCTCAGAAAGTTTTCGCAAGCATTTTGAGCGTGCTGAACTGATCATTGCCAAGGGTCAGGCCAACTATGAAAGCTTGAGCGGTACTGAAGCCCCCTTATTCTTCTTACTGCAGGCTAAATGCAATATTATCGCTCAGGATCTGGGAGTGACTGAAGCTGCCGTGGTGCTGAAGCAACAAACGGTGGAGAATAAAGTAAATTGACGTTAGTTTTATCACTTCTAGTCATTTCATAGAGGAGCCTTATAAGATGAGTGATATTTGCTGAGAATTTAATTAAAACTTATCAGTCATGCTGACTCTTGCCTTTTTCTAAAGCTATTACATAAAAGCAGGTTTAGCCCCGTAAACTGACTAAAATCAAAGGCGCTTTTCCGAACGAAGGTAGCTGATGAAGTTGCTGTAAAGGGGTATTCAGAATGCCTCCAAAAAATGGACGATGCCAATTCAAAATTTGACTTTGCCCCAGTTATCGATATATTTTGAGGGTCGGTTAGATTACGTACAGGATATTCAAACCACTATACTGACACGGAATTCTGAACACCCTCTGTCAGATACTAATTTTTTAGCCAGTGATATCCTTCATCCATAGTTGTAAACAATTCGGCTGGTATGTCTTTAAAAAGAGTTTCTCTGGAACTGTTAAATGACTCTATGGTGACCGGGTTGTCTGCGATACAGGCAATTTTACGAAATATGTGTTTTGAATTAACCATCATATAATTTGCAGCATTGGCAGAATAAATATTTTCTTTGTCCCTAGTACAAATAATATTAACAGGTGTTTTATATTTTCTGATAATTGTATGATATATTTCATTCATATCAGTTTCTAATAATTCACCCTCAAAATAGATGTTAATATAAACTATATTATCTTCCATATCACCATAGGTTTTTATTGATGCTTTTCCTGTATCAATCATGAAAATACCTTTAATTAATTCGTTTGTTTGCTTATTAGAGTTTAATTAAGTACTGCTTATAAGTATAGGGTTTAAAAAGTCTATACCAATGGCCAGTGTGTCAATATTTATAGTTTATGTGATAACAGTTACTAAAGTATTGGAAGTATAAACACTCTTTAGATATTATCTATACTATTAATATTATGATTAGTTAAACTTTTCCTGAATATAATTAATCTTTTCTTCATTTTCTATTAGCGTATTAACACAATCTTTATCCAGATGTGTTCCTGTTAGCTCTTTTAGTTTTTTGAATGCCTTATCATTATCCCATGCATCTTTATACGAACGTTTACTACTGAGCGCATCAAAAATATCGGCAACAGCAACAACCCGTGCTTCGAATGGAATTTCAGGGCCTTTTAATCCAGATGGATAACCACTTCCATCAATTTTCTCATGGTGAAATTCAACAATGTTCCGCAACACATCCACATATTCGATATTTTCAAATCCAAAATTAGTGATAATACTTTCAATCATTTCACGTCCCTTGGTTACATGTGATCGCATGATATTCCATTCAACTTCATTAAGTTTACGCTTTGCAAGTAAAATGCTATCTGGAATAGCAATCTTCCCGATATCATGCAGAGGAGAAAACATAAAGATATGTTCAATATAGCTGTCATCCAAATTGTATTTGTCTGATAGTGAACAGGCAATTAAACGGCTGTAACGTGACATTCTATCAAGATGACTGCCTGTTTCAGGATCACGAATATGGGTGATATGGCCTGTTGTTTTAAGCGCTGCTATTAAGGTTTTAATATTTGATAATTCATTGATGACCATGAGCGAAATAATATGTCCATACATCTCAATTTTCTGCAGTACATTTTCACTAAAAGCATCCTTGTCTGTAGTATTGAAAAATATAAAACCAAAAAATGCACCATTATTAAACATTGGCATTGTGTAACTTGCGGCATAACCACTACGGCCAATTCTCATAATCCTTTCTTGTCCGACACCCTCAAAGGTCAATTGATTTTTGATAACACGAGGAAGACCCTTTTTTATAATCTCTTGCAGCGAGGTCATATTATCAATGTGAGTCACAAAGTGTTCTTGCGAGGCATCGTTATCACTGCTGTGCAAATATGATTTAAGTATATGTGTTACGGGATCGTATAAAGTGATGGCTATACGGGATATAAATGGAAAATTCTTCTGCATAGATTTATGGGCAGACACCAACTTCTGGCGCATAAATCCTTGCTTATTGAGCTCACTGAAAAAATTCCGATGATCGTTCATTATTATCCTATATTTCAAAACGGTATTAATTTTTACTTGGAATTAACCGCATGACTACTGTAGTTAGTATAGAACAGATTAATCGCCAGTTAGTAACTCCATTATCTGAATTTCTACTACCCCGTACGGGTGACGAGTAAACTAAATAAATACGACCATATATGATATAAGATGATCGCTTACCGGGTAGTTGATCACTGTCTGC
>RCNG010000190.1_pt1 | contig 25581 bp, 23 predicted proteins | sample 2041371 | NCBI WGS metagenome assembly RCNG01 (sample SAMN09708227, study PRJNA481090) | Marine sediment metagenome, whole genome shotgun sequencing project. | biome: marine sediment; feature: ocean; material: sediment; isolation source: Sewage treatment plant 1 marine sediment (STP1) ... | reverse complement strand
ATCGGACGGATCGACGATATTTTCGATGCACCGGCAAGTCCTGAGCAGCGCGCGACAATCGCGAAGCGAGAGTTTCCAGCGTAAGCGTGTTTATTGTTGAAGACGATCTGAAGGGTCCTGCGATCGCCGCTTTCCTGCTGCGATCCGTTCAGCCGGTATATGGTCATGGATCTCTAGCTCGCGAAGCAGACAACCGAAACTGAAATCGAAATGCGCCGCTTGTCGGGGTTGATATACGAGTGTCGCTGGTCACCGCGGAAGACCAGCATGTCGCCTTCATTCAACAAATGATGCTTGCCAGCCGCGACGAGCTCGACTTGCCCGCGTTCGCAGGTCAAATACTCACGTGTACCTTCCTTGTGAGGAACACCGATCATGCGTCCACCCGCCTCAAGTTCCGTGCGAGTAATCTCCAGTCCAGCAATGGTCTCAGCGACTAAAGGCCGAACTTTGGCTCCCTGACGCTTACGCTCTCGAACCTTCGCTGCGGGGATGAACTTGAATTCGCTACGCGGTGGTCCAACCAGTTCTTCAATCGAAATATTCAAAGCATTTGCTGCTTTGTTCAACACAGCGAGCGTCGGATTGGCGGTTCCTGTCTCAAGGCTTGCCCAGGTAGGGCGGGGGATTCCCGAGAGTTTCGCGATTTGCTGTTGCGACAGGCTGCGAGACTCCCGAAGTCGGCGGATGTTATCAGCGAGGTTTCTGTTGATGTCAGTCATGCTCGCAAACTAGCAATCTGCTAGTTAAATAGCAATTAGGTTGGTAAATCATCAGAAGATGAGCAGACTGTTGGTAAGCAAAAGGAGAACATCATGACAATTCGAATGGAACACGCAAATTTGCACGTACGTCATTTCGACGATGCGGTCCGCTTTCTGCAGACAGCCTTTCCGGACTTTGAAGTCCGCAGTGAAAGCGCCAGAGACGGCAAGCGCTGGATGCATATTGGAACTGACGATACCTACATCGCACTCAATGAAACCAACGACAAGCGCGACAAGACGTCGGCGCCATACGATGGTAAACCGGGCGTAAATCACCTCGGCTACGAGGTTGACGACGTCGATGCACTGCACGAGCGTCTGACCGCAGCGGGCTTCCGTGATTCAACCTACCCAAACAACCACCCGCATCGAAAACGCGTTTACTTTTACGATGCGGACGGCAATGACTGGGAGTTCGTGCAGTACTTCACTGACGACATCGCGAAACGCAATGACTACGACCTGCCGGACTAGCTAAGCCCGCAAGGCTACGGTTAGTCGGTCATTGTGCTGCTAACCATGCGTCCATGCGTTGCTCGAGGAGGTCGAGCGGCAAAGAGCCCGCGCCGAGCAAGTGGTCATGGAACGCACGAATGTCGAAGTCTTCGCCGAGTTGTCGTTGTGCACGATCACGCAAAGCCAATATTTTCAGTTGGCCAATCTTGTAGGCGAGCGCTTGCCCCGGCATCAAAAGATAGCGATCGATCTCGTTGACGATATCGTGTTCGGCTTTAGCCGCATTGTCTTTGAAAAAGTCGATGGCCTGCTGGCGCGTCCAGCCCTTGTAATGCATTCCCGTATCAACCACGAGGCGTACCGCACGCCACATGTCGTAGGTCAGCTGTCCAAAGCGTGAGTAAGGATCCTCATACAGCCCCAGGTCGTAGCCCAGGCGCTCGCTGTAGAGTCCCCAGCCCTCGACAAAGGCTGTAAAGCCGCCAAAGCGGCGGAACATCGGCATGTCGCCGAGCTCTTGCTGCAGTGCGATTTGCAAGTGATGGCCGGGCATCGCCTCGTGGACGCTCAGGACCTCGATCTCATACTTCGGCCGCACTTCGGGCCGGTACAGATTGACCCAGTAAATGCCAGCACGACTGCCGTCCGCAGCCGGGCCCGAGTAATAGGCCGTCGTCGTATCCGGTGCAACGGCATCGGGAATCGGTTTCACACCGTAGGGCATACGCGGCAATAAGCCGAACAGCTTTACGAGTTCCGGATCAATGCGTTTGCTGGTGGCGAGGTAGGCCTCGTAAAGATCTTCAGGATTGTCGTAGTAGAACTGAGGGTCCGTTCTGAGGAAAACGAGAAAATCCTGGAAGCTGCCTTCGAAACCCACTTGAGATATGACGTCCTCCATCTCGCCTCGAATGCGTTTCACTTCCTCAAGCCCCAGCCGATGAATATCGTCTGGTGTCATGCGCGTGGTCGTAAACGAGCGCGCCAGATGTTCGTACCAGGCCTTGCCATTTGGCAAGGCGGACAGGCCAATACTGTCACGCGCGGCCGGAAAGTATTTTTCGTTGAAGTACTTATTCAGTTTCCTGTAGGCCGGCAGCACCTCGTCTTCGAGCGCATCGGTTGCCGCTGAGCGCAATCGCTCGCGATCGGCGGCCGGGATGGACTCGGGCATATCTTCGAACGCTTTGAACAGTGGGCTTTCGTTTGCAAATTCGACGACCTGCAACGCCAACTGGTCGGGGATTCGCTGCATCAGAATCTTCGGCGCCATCACGCCGCGTTTGCGACCCTCCTCGGCGAGCGCAATGTTGTCATCAATGACGTCGTCAAGTTTCTGCACGCGTGCCAGCCAGTCTTCGTAGTCCTCGACTGTAACCAGGCGCAATTGGTTGGTGATGTTTTCCGGGTTCTGGATACCGCCGCGATGCGTGAACGGGATGAGATGGCCATTGAACTGGTGTTCGTCGACTTCTTCCTGCAGTTGACGTCGAAAAAGTTCGTGATTGAGTTGGTCATCCACTGACAGTGAATCTTTGTCAATCGCGTAGACGCGACGCAGAAAATCGCGGGTTTCCAGGTGCTCCTTTTCGATGCCTTCGAGGCTATTGTCGCCCCATTGATCGTTGAATCGACGGTCGCCAAGCATGGAAGCAAACACAGGGGACGTGGTCATCCGCCATTCCCAATGCTCGTCCAGCAAGGTGGCGAAATCGTCGGTGGCGTCTGCCATCGCGGCTCCAGACATGAATACAAACAGTGCGGTCATCAACGTTCTTGTGATTTTCATGCCGGAATTCCCTGATTCGGTGGTCGGGCATTGTCACTTTCTCGTCGGCCGCTGGCAACCGGCCCTGCACTTGGATATGATGCCAGAACTAATCTATAGCGTGCTCAGAAGAGACCTCGTTCAATCGAGGCGCCGAAGGCGCAACACGCCCGGAAACGCTCAGGCAGAAGGACCGAGTACGCTGATTAGCTCTGGAGAGCGGCCAAACTGGCCCACCGAAGGGGTATGTGATTCGAAGGAATCATTGATCTCTCAGGTAGCAAAGGACAGAGGGGCGGCAGACCAGATGCGTCTGCCGCCCTTTTTTTGTTCGCTGACTTTGAGAGATGAAACCTGATGGGATCCAAGACACCACTTTTCGACAAGCATAACGAGGCCGGTGCTCGCATCGTCGATTTCGGCGGCTGGGACATGCCGCTGCACTACGGTTCGCAGAAGGAAGAGCATCACGCTGTACGCCAGAATGCGGGCGTATTCGATGTGTCTCACATGACCATCGTCGATCTGTCCGGCGAACGTGTGCGTGCATTCCTGCGGTATCTGGTCGCCAATGATGTCGCCAAACTCAAGGACTATGGCAAGGCGCTGTACACCTGCATGCTGAATGCGGAAGGCGGCGTCATCGACGATCTGATCATCTATTTCATGGGCGACACCGATTACCGTCTGATCGTCAATGCGGCCACTCGCGATAAAGACCTGGCATGGATTCGTGAACAAGCGGCGGCGTTCGATGTTGCCGTCGAGGAGCGCGCCGAACTGGCCATGGTCGCCGTCCAGGGGCCGAATGCGCGAAAGCTCGCTGCACCCTGCATCGATTCGGAGCACCGCGACGCTGCGCTGGCATTGAAGCCTTTTAACGGCCTGCAGGCTGGCAATGTCTTTATCGCACGTACCGGATACACCGGCGAAGACGGCTGGGAAATCTGCATGCCGGCCGCTGATGCCGCATCGGTCTGGGATGGTCTGCTCGCGGCTGGCGTCGCACCTTGCGGTCTGGGTGCTCGCGACACCTTACGACTGGAAGCCGCGATGAACCTCTACGGGACGGATATGGACGACGGCGTATCGCCGCTCGAAGCCGGTCTCAACTGGACTATCGCCTGGGATCCGGCGGATCGAGACTTCATTGGTCGTGGGCCACTGCAGGCTCTGCGGGAATCTACGGACAGACAGCGCTTCGTCGGTCTGCTATTGGAAGATCGTGGGGTTCTGCGAAATCACCAGAAGGTCGTGGTCGAGGGCGTTGGTGAAGGAGAAATCACGAGCGGCGGTTTCTCGCCGACGATAGGGAAATCAATCGCGTTGGCCCGCGTGCCGGCGGGGGACTACGATCGAGCACAGGTCGAAGTCAGAGGTAAACTGCTGAACGTTCGCATAGTAAAAACACCGTTCGTTCGCAACGGACAAATTCGAATAGACCTATAGTGGAGTGGCACCATGAGTGAGTTACCTGGAGATCTTTTATTCACCGATGAGCACGAGTGGCTGCGTCGTGAAGACGATGGTTCTGTGACCATCGGCATTACTGACCACGCTCAAAAGTCCTTGGGTGATCTGGTTTACGTCGAGTTGCCGGAAACCGGGACCGATGTCGATGAGGGCGGCGAAATGGCTGTCGTCGAGTCGGTCAAAGCGGCGTCGGATGTTTACGCACCGATCAGTGGCAATGTGGTTGCGGTCAATGAAGACTTGGCCGACGACCCTGAGAAAATTAACTCGGACGCGTACGGCGACGGATGGATTGTTCGCCTGAAACCGGCTGATGCGATTGATGAAGGCAGCTTGATGACGCCGGATGCCTATCAACAGTTCCTGGACGATCTGGACGACTAATGCCTTTCATTCCACATACCGAAAAAGACACGCGCGAAATGCTCGCAGCAATCGGCGTCGATTCCATCGCTGATTTGTTTGACGAGATAGCGCCTGAGTTGATGATCGAACATCTGCCACACGTGCCCCATGCGATGAGCGAGATGGAAATCTCCCGCCTGATGCGCCAACGCGCGAAAATGGATGGTTCTCCGATGTGCTTTATTGGTGCTGGCGCATACGAGCACCACATCCCGACGGCCGTCTGGGACATCGCGACACGCGGCGAGTTCTATAGTGCCTATACGCCATACCAGGCCGAGGCCAGCCAGGGCACGCTGCAGGTGATCTACGAGTATCAGACGATGATCACCGAACTCACCGGTCTCGACGTCAGTAATGCCTCACTCTACGACGGCGCTTCGGCACTGGCAGAGGCTTCGCTCATGGCCGTGCGAACCAACCGTCGCGTGAAGACCGGTCGCATCTTGCTGGCGCCGGGTGTGAACCCGGTTTACGAACAAGTCGCCGCGGCGATTGCCGGTGCGCAGGGTTTGACGTTCGAGCGCCTGCCGGAGGATTCAGCGAGCGGCAACGTCGATTTTGATCAGCTGCCGGAAGGCCGCGAGCCTGTGGCCGTAGTGATTCAGCAACCGTCATTCGCCGGCACACTCGATGACGTGGACCGACTGACCGATTGGGCACATGCGCAAGGCGCTTTGTTGATCAGTGTCGTCAATCCGACCTCGCTGGCATTGCTCAAAGCACCCGGGCATTGGGGTGAAGCGGGTGCGGACATTGCGATCGGTGAAGGCCAGCCTTTGGGTGTGCCGATGTCATCCGGCGGACCGTATTTCGGTTTTATGACTTGCAAGCAAAAGCATGTTCGTCAGATGCCGGGACGCATCGTTGGCCGCACGACGGACCTCGAAGACAATCCGGGTTTTGCACTGACTCTGCAGGCGCGCGAGCAACATATTCGGCGCTCTAAAGCGACGTCGAACATTTGCACCAATCAGGGTCTCATGGTGACCGCTGCGACGATCTACATGTCGCTGCTGGGCTACGAGGGTCTCGTGAACGTTGCTAATACATCGCATGCCAATACCGCGATGCTCGCGGATGGTCTTTGCGCCATTGATGGCGTATCGAGACTCTACGAGGGCCCGTTCTTCCACGAAGTCGCACTCAAGCTGGACCGACCGGTTGCACCGCTGTTGGCGGCACTCGCTGAGCGCGACATTCTTGGCGGATTTGATTTGACGTCAACTGTCGGTATGGACGCACTACTGGTCTGCGCGACCGAGACCAAAACAGAAGCCGACATCAACGCGTACATCGCCGCATTTGCCGATGTTATAGCTGCTGACAAAGCCTGAGGGAACCCAGTGGCCAAAATCCAATACAACAACGCGAGTTACCGAACGCACGGTGAACTACCCACTATTGGCAGCCATGCGCCAGATGTTTCACTCGTCAACACAGCTTTGCAAAACGTATCTTTCGCGAACTGGATGGGCGTGCGCAAAGTGCTGAATATTTTCGTCAGCATCGACACCGAAGTTTGTGCGAAGTCAGTCATTGAGTTTGATCGGCTGGCTGGCGAGGCTGAGGAAGTCGCTATGCTGATGGTGTCCTACGACTTGCCATTCGCACACAAGCGCTTTCAGGAAGAGCACGAACTGACCAACGTCGCTGGTCTGTCCGCAATTCGTCACGCAGGTTTCGGCGAAAACTACGGCGTACAGATCGTCGACGGCCCGCTTGCAGGAATGTTTTCTCGCGCCGTGGTCGTGCTCGACGAGAACAACACTGTTGTGCACCGCGAGCACATTGAAGATATCACCACAGAACCCGATTACCGCGCGGCATTCCGTGCGCTTGGAATAGAAATTGATGAGTAAACCGATGGATAGCAATCTGATATTCGACAAATCACGTTCAGGGCGTCGCGCGTTTGCGCAGGCGCCGGCGACAGCGACAGCAGGAGTTTCTTCGATTCCAGCGTCGATGTTGCGAACGGACAAACCCCGTTTACCGGAAGCGTCCGAGCTGCAGACAGTGCGGCACTTTACTCGGCTGTCACAAATGAACTTTTCAATCGACACACAGTTTTACCCGCTCGGCTCATGCACGATGAAGTACAACCCGCGTGCGTGTAATGCGCTTGCGCTGTTGCCGGAGTTTGCAGGTCGTCATCCGCTGGGTCCCGTTAGTCACGGTCAGGGATATCTTGAGTGCATGTTTGAGCTTCAAGAGATGCTCAAAGATGTCACCGGCATGATAGGCGTCTCATTGACCCCGATGGCGGGTGCACAGGGCGAGCTGGCCGGTGTGGCGATGATCAAGGCCTACCATGAAGCACGCGGCGACCACACGCGAAATGAGATCATTTGCCCGGACGCGGCGCATGGCACTAACCCGGCGACTGCGACCATGTGTGGTTGCATCGTCAAGGAAGTACCGACGGGCCCGGATGGCGACGTCGACATGGAGGCGTTGAAAAGCGTGCTCGGCCCGAACACGGCCGGGATAATGCTGACCAACCCGTCAACACTGGGTGTGTTTGAACGCCATATCAAGGACATTGCCGACATGGTCCACGACGCCGGTGGCCTGCTGTATTACGACGGTGCGAATCTCAACGCGATTCTCGGCAAGGTACGGCCAGGCGACATGGATTTCGATGTCATCCACATGAATCTTCACAAAACATTTTCGACACCACACGGCGGTGGTGGTCCCGGTTCGGGCGCGGTCGGCGTGAATGATCGCTTGCTGCCATTCATGCCGATTCCCGTCGTTGGTCGCGAAGAAGTCGATGGTGCTTCTGTTTACGGTTGGCTGGCGGAAGATGATCTGCCACAGAGTATCGGCCGTCTATCGGGCTTTATGGGTAACTCCGGTGTGCTGCTGCGAGCGTATGTCTATATGCGCATGCTTGGCCGCGATGGCATGGAGCGTGTTTCCGAGTACGCGACGCTGAACGCGAACTATCTGGCCGCACGATTACGCGATGCAGGTTTCCGACTCGCGTTTCCGACGCGTCGCGCAAGCCATGAGTTCATCGTGACCCTGAAGCGCGAAGCCAAATCCTACAACCTGACCGCGATGGATCTCGCCAAGGCCTTACTCGATAAGAATTTTCACGCACCGACCACGTATTTCCCATTGCTGGTCCCGGAGTGTTTGCTGATCGAGCCGACCGAGACAGAGAGCAAGGAAACGCTGGATAACTTCGTCAACGCGATGATCGAAATTGCGACCGCGGCAGCCGAGGGCACCGAGTTCAAGAAAGCGCCTTATACGATGCCCATTCGACGTCTCGATGACGTCAAAGCAGCTCGGCAGCTCGATCTGGCCTACCGACCTGACGAAACGTGACATCGGTATTCGCGCTGAGCGCTTGATTTTGTTGAAATAGGGAACCGCTGCACGCCCAGACAGTCTTGACTAGTACGGGTGGGTAATCGGCCCGGACACTCAATCAGGAAAACTATGACATACGTCAGGACTCTGGCGGCAGCTCTGCTGCTCCTCGCAAGCACGACGGCCACAGCCGCAGAAGATACCGAATGGACTGAAACGCTGGAGCGAATCTCCTCCGGCGTCGTTTCGATACGCGTGGACAGCACCCGTGCATTCGACACCGAGTGGAATTCTTCGTCGCAGGCGACCGGTTTTGTCGTCGACGCGGAGCGGGGCATTATCCTGACCAATCGACACGTCGTTACACCGGGTCCCGTCATCGCCGAGGCCGTTTTTCGGAATAACGAAGAAGTCCGACTGACGCCTATTTATAGAGACCCTGTTCACGACTTCGGTTTCTTTCGTTACGACCCCAAAGATCTGCAGTACATTGAGCCGGCGGAGCTACCTCTTGTGCCGGACGGCGCAGGCATCGGAAAAGAGATTCGCGTTATCGGCAACGATGCCGGTGAGCAACTGTCCATTCTTGCCGGAACCATAGCGCGACTGGATCGCCAGGCCCCGGTTTACGGTCGCGGCAAATACAACGACTTCAATACTTTTTACTTTCAGGCAGCATCCGGCACCTCCGGCGGCTCGTCTGGCTCGCCCGTGGTCAATATCGATGGCGAAGTAGTCGCTCTGAATGCGGGTGCCAACAGTTCCGCAGCCAGTAGCTTCTTCCTGCCACTGGATCGAGTAGATCGAGCACTGCAGGAACTGCGCGCAGACTCACCCGTGTCACGCGGAACCTTGCAGACGACTTTCCAGAGCAAAGCTTTCGATGAACTGAGGCGACTTGGCCTGAGCCCGGAGTCGGAACGTGAGGCACGTTTGAGGAACGCCAAGCAGACCAACATGCTGACGATTGGCCAGGTGATTCCTTATTCTCCGGCGGCAGGAAAGCTGGCCCCCGGTGATGTTTTGATCAGGATCAATGGCGAACTCATCACGGAGTTCGTGCCGCTTGAAGCGGTGCTCGATAGTCACGTTGGAAAAGAAATAGAGATCGAAGTTGAACGGGGCGGCCAGAAAATCGTTCACAGTATTCAAGTCGATGATCTGCACTCGATTACGCCCGCAGAATATCTGGAATTTGGTGACGGAATCGTCAACAAGCTGTCGTATCAGCAGGCACGCCACTACAACCGAAAAGCGAGCGGCGTTTACGTCGCCAATCCAGGATACCTGCTGTCCAAGGCAGCGATTCCTCGTGGTGCGGTCATCATAGAAATGGATGGCGAACCCGTCAGCGATCTGGACGATTTTGAAGCCGCTCTGGATGAACTCGCCGATGGGGAACGTGCCAAGGTTCGTTACGTCAACATGGAAAACCCGCAGAATTCGATCGTTCGTTTATTGGAAATGAATCGTGTGTGGTTTCCGGTGCGGCGATGCGCACGGGATGACACGACGGGTTCGTGGCCATGCCGATCGTTGGCGGATGGCCCTGAACCCGAACCGGCCGAGGTCGGCAGCACCGGCCTGAATAATTATGCCGATCCGCGAGTTAAAGCGATTGCGCCGTCACTCGTCGTCGTGACCTTCGATCTTCCCTATACGCTCTCGGGCGTTTCAGACCGGCATTACTACGGCACGGGATTGATTGTCGACAAGGAACGTGGCTACGTTGTCGTTGATCGCAACACGGTGCCGATCGCGATAGGCGATGTGAAAATCACCTTTGCGGGCTCTCTTGAAGTCGATGGCAAGATCGAACAACTACATCCGCTACACAATTTCGCGATGGTCTCCTACGATCCCAAGAGTATCGGCGACACGCCGGTCAAAAACGCTCAATTCAACACGACCCCGCTCAAGCCGGGCGACGACGTCTGGGTGGTCGGCATAAAGGGTGATCATCAGTTGGTCCATCAGCACAGCACGGTGTCGTCGGTCGATCCGCTGGTATTGCCGTTGTCGAGAACGCTGCGATTCCGTGATTCCAATATTGAGGGTATCGATCTTGTTACCGCGCCCACGGATTTCGATGGAGTGCTTGTTGATAAGAAAGGTCGAGTCTCGGCAAGCTGGTCTAGCTTCGTGTTGCAATCCGGCGGTGAGGCTGCCCAGTTCAATCGCGGCGTCGGCAGTGAAGTCATTCAGCAGTTTCTCAACATAGTGCGTGAGGGCAGGCCGTTCTATTCGCTCGAAGCAGAGTTCGTGTATGCGCCTCTGTTCGCGGCTCGCAAAATGGGCGTCGATGAAGACTGGATTGCCCGACTCGAAAAGAACAATCCGTTGCGCCGCAGAGCACTGAGTATTAGGAGGCTGGTGGCGGATACCGCGGCAGCCCGGTTGTTGAAGAATGGCGACATGTTGCTCGCGATTGATGGCGAGGTTGTGACCTCCTACCGCGCACTCGAAAACGCCGTGCAAAAACCGGAAGTCGTCGTCACGGTGTGGCGAAATGATTCGGTTCTCGATTTGACGATCGAAACAGCGGCTTTGAGTGGCCGCGGTATTGATCGCGCCGTTTCGTGGGCGGGTGCGTTGTTGCAGGACCCACATCGTGCGATGGCGGCGCAACGGGGCATCGCAACCGACGGTGTGTACGTCGCGTATTTCAGCTATGGCTCGCCGGCAACGCGTTACGGATTGTGGGCCGGTCGCCGAGTGGTGGAAGTCAATGAAACGGCGACGCCGAATCTGCAGGCGTTCATCGACGCTGTTAAGGATATCCAGCATCGTGAGTCCGTCCGACTGAAGACGGTAACGGGGAACGGCACGGCGGAGGTCATCACGTTGAAGATCGACAACCAGTACTGGCCCGCTTACGAGATCCGGCGTAAGGACAACGGCTGGAGGCGCACCGACTTTGGGTCGTAGTTCCAAACATGCTGCAGGACTAATGCTGCCAGTTGCAGCGATCGTCCTGTTGCTTGCCGGACTGGCCCACTCGCAAACGATGTACAAATATCGCGGCGACAACGATGAGTGGATTTACACTGATCGCAAGCCGCCTTCAGAGCAGAAAGTCGAAATAAGAAGTTTGGAGTCGTCGTTCGTGGAACCGGAGTTCTCGATCGGCCACAACGTCTACGGAAAGACAATCGAATTCACTGCCCACAATGAGTTTCACGCGCCCATCGAGGTTCGACTTGAGTTTACTGAAATTGCAGGCGTGTCGTATCCCGATCCGGATCAGATACTTCGCTTTGTCATTAATCCGCGCAGCGACCAGTTGCTCCTGACCCTGGATGTTCTCGAGTCGGTCGATATTCCGAATGTTGAATACCTTTTTGAGTACATGGCAGGCGATCCCACGGCAGTGCACCAGCCGGACACTAACTACCGAATTCCCTTCTCACTGGGGCAGTATTTCCCGATCACGCAAGCGTATCCGGATACCATGACCCACAAGACGATCGATAGCATGCATGCCGTCGATATCGCGATGCCCATCGGGACGGATATTCTCGCGGCGCGTGACGGTGTTGTATTCGACATCGCGGCCGATAATTTTCGCGGCGGACTGAACCTGTCGCGAGACGGTCAGGCCGCGAACATCGTTCGGATTCTTCACGATGACGGAACATTCTCGCTCTACGCACACCTGAACTGGAATTCGATTCGCGTCAAACCGGGTGATCGCGTTCGAGCCGGACAATATATTGCAGATTCAGGGAACACCGGATTTACCAGCGGACCGCACCTGCATTTTGCGGTGCAAAGGAACGCAGGTCTGTCCGTGCAATCCTTACCGGTCGTCTTCAGAGGTGCGAATTCAGCACCCGTAGTTCCTGCCTCGGGCAATGCGCTGATTGCGTCAAACTAACGCGCTTAGCGCGGGTCTTCCAGACCATGCCCGTCGGGGCCGTTTTCACGTTTCCATAACGACCCTGCGAATTCCAGAAACCACCATTTCATTGCTTGTTTCGGAAAGTACACGAACGTGTGATAACGTCCCGCACTATGAATTTTCTCGCATCTCCACTTGGAGTCTTCCTGATACTCGGCCTCGTTGCGGTCGCGGTATTTACGTTTGAACCAGCGCGCTACGTCGGTGTGTGGAAAGAAATAGCCAAGCGCTATCAAACCGACCAACAACCGCCGTCCATACAATTTAAGGGCGAGGGCGTATTTCTGGGCGCGGTCGAGGTGACGCGGATCGATGCCGCGATAGAGGAAGAGGGGTTCTGGTTGATCTACCCCGATCCGGCAGAGAAGAAAGAACCCGGACGCTTTCTGATTCCCTGGGACTGCGTGCGGTTCAAGGAAGAAAAAGATACTCAACACGTTTTTCAAATTCGCCTGAATGGCCCGGTGGATTTATTCGTTTCCAATGAACTCGGTACGGCAATGCGACGAAGAAGTCAGGAAATGCCGCCGGGGGTTGACTAAACCACCATGAAAGTCCTGGTTCTGTGCACTGGAAATTCCTGTCGAAGTATTTTGGCGGAGGTTCTGTTTAATGATCTCGGGCAGGGCAGGATTGAGGCATATAGCGCGGGTAGCAAGCCGGCCGGCGCCGTCAATCCGGGCGCAATCGAGCAACTGCAGAAAAGCGGTCACGCGACGACAGGGCTTTCGTCGAAATCGTGGGATCAATTCAGCGGTCCTGACGCGCCTTCAATCGACGTTGTAGTGACCGTTTGCGACAACGCGGCCGGTGAATCGTGTCCCGTCTGGAATGGCAGCCCTGTAACGGCGCACTGGGGTATTCCGGATCCGGCCGATGCCGAGCCGGGTGACAGGGAGGCCGCATTCGAACTCGCCTATCAACAACTGCGTCACCGCATCGAGCAAACGATCGAATTACCGCTGGAAAGCATGGACGTTCGATACCGGAAGGACGCGCTGCAGCGAATTCACGACGCTGGATGAATTAGTCAGTGGTCTCGCTGAGCTCGGCCGCCAGCGCTTCCCAGGTAGTGACTGGCAGTTCGCAGTGCGTACCCACGCATTTGTAAGCGACCGATCCTTCATCGACGGGTTTTCGATCGGCCAACGCGCCGGGTAGTTTGCTTTCATCGGATGCGATGGCGAAGACCATGCGGCGAGGCGCATAGACTTTCGCGGCTGAATCACGCCAACGAGCAATCTCCTCGGTTTCGCCACGAATGACGATGATCTCCGGATGTGTCAGCAATTCTTCAAGCGCCGTAAGCAAGGTGACGTGTCCGTGCGGATACTCATCCATCGCCCGCCAGGCGCCCTGGAGTGTTCGTTCAGCGGCATCCAGATAGACAGACTCGCCGAGGAGGAAACCTAGACGTTGCAGCGCAAATGCGGCAACCCCGTTCCCTGATGGCACGGCTTCATCGGCCAGCGACTTCGGTCGGTGAATCAAGGCTTCATGATCGTTCGCGGTAAAGTAAAAGCCGCCCCGGTCAGTATCTTCAAAATGCTCGAGCATCAGATCGGCAAGCTGCATTGCGAATTCGAGATGCCGTGTTTGCCAGTCCGACTGCAGCAGCTCAAGCAGGGCATCGAGCAGGAAAGCGTGGTCGTCAAGATAGGCTGGGAAGCGTGCTTTACCATCTTTGTATGCCGCCAGCAGGCGGCCATCGACAAGAAGGTTTTCTCGAATGAAATCAACAGCGTCAGACGCAGCCTTCGTCAGTTCCGGGCGGTCAAGCGAGCGTCCGGCAATCGCAAGACCGCGGATCGCCAAAGCATTCCAGGAGGTCAGCTGCTTTTCGTCGCGACCCGGCGCGATGCGCGTTTCGCGTTCGGTCAGCAGAATCTTTTTCGACCGTTCGATTGCCTCGCGCGCATCATCATCCGCGATCGGTTCACGTACGGTCAGGTGCCACTGTCCCTCAAAATTCGCGTCATGATTGAGTCCAAAGCGGCTGGCAAAAACGGCGTAGTCATCGCCGAGTAATGTCTTCACCTGCTCCGGGGTCCAGAGGTAGTACAAACCTTCGTGGCCCTCGGAGTCTGCGTCGCGTGTTGAGAAGAACCCGCCGTTCGCAGCTTGCATGTCGGCCAGCATCCAGTCGGCTGTGGCATTCGCCGTGTCCTTGAACGCAGCTTCGCCCGTGGCCAATGCTGCCTGTGCATACATCGCCAGTAGCGGCCCGTTGTCGTACAGCATTTTCTCAAAGTGAGGGATTTGCCAGAAACGATCGACCGAGTAACGGCAGAATCCGCCGCCGACGTGATCGAAGAGTCCGCCATCGGCCATTCGCGTCAGCGTGAGTGTCGACATCAGCAGAGCATCGAGATCGGGCTCCACATCGTTGGCGCTGGCCCGCCAGTGGCGCAGCAGCCGATCGATGGTCGTCGCGTGTGGAAACTTTGGTGAGGAGCCGAAGCCGCCATAGTCCCTGTCAAACGACTCGGCGAACGTGTCGCGTGCGCGCTGCAGTGGCTCAGCGCTGAATGTGACGGGTTCATCGCTGCCCGATGGTTCGATCTTCTTGAAGACGTCGAGTAGTTGGCTGCTTTGCGCCCGGACCTCGTCGCGTTGCTCGGTGTAATACGCGGCGACCTTTTCGAGTAGATCATCGAATGCCGGCATGCCGTGACGCGGTTTGTTCGGAAAGTAGGTGCCGCCGAAAAAGGGGCGCTGGTTCTCTCCGTCCAGAAACATCGTCAGCGGCCAGCCGCCGCCGCGTTGTGTCAGTAACTGGTGTGCAGTCTGATAGATCTTGTCGACGTCGGGCCGCTCTTCGCGATCGACCTTTACATTCACGAACAGGCGATTCATCACAGCCGCGATGTCTTCATCCTCGAAGGACTCATGAGCCATGACGTGGCACCAGTGGCAGGCGGAGTAGCCGACCGATAGCAGCACCGGTTTGCCCGTCTTGCGGGCTTCCTCGAAAGCCTCATCGCCCCAGGGAAACCAGTCGACAGGGTTGTCGGCGTGTTGTTGCAGATACGGACTGGACTCCGCGGACAAGCGATTCGGCATTTATCGTGTTCCTGTGGCGACGGCCACTATGACGGACTGTGGAAACTGACTATGATACGCGTCTTATATCGACGACTGGCAGGATTTCATGCTGACATACCCTGAGATCGATCCGATCATTTTTGCGCTCGGACCGCTCAAAGTTCGCTGGTACGGACTGATGTACGTTATCGGGTTTCTGTTGGCCTGGTGGTTGGCGAGACGGCGGGCCGAAAAAAGCTGGTCGGCCATCAAGCCCGAACAGGTTGATGACCTGCTGTTCTACGGAATGCTTGGCGTCATCATCGGCGGCCGTATCGGATATTCACTTTTCTACGGCTTCGACCAACTCATCAGCGATCCTCTTTACCTTCTGAAGATCACGGAAGGCGGCATGTCATTCCATGGCGGCCTGGCCGGCGTGATGATCGCGATGTGGTTGTACGGCCGGAAACTCGGCGTGCGATTTTGGGCGATGCTGGATTTCGTCGCACCCATTACGCCACTGGGATTATTGTTCGGCCGAATTGGAAACTTCATCAACGGTGAGCTGTGGGGCAAACCGACCGAGGTGCCCTGGGCATTCGATGTCGGCGGTCAGGTTCTGCATCCGTCCATGCTCTACGAGGCCTTCCTGGAAGGCTTGGTCCTGTTCGTGATCCTGTGGTTGTTCACGCGTCGCGAGCGTCCTTACAGGTCAGTGGCGGGCTTGTTTCTCATTTTGTACGGCGTGTTTCGATTCGCGGTTGAGTTCGTTCGCGTTCCCGACAGTCACATCGGCTACCTCGCAATGGACTGGTTGACGATGGGGCAGGTGCTGACGCTGCCGATGATTATTGCCGGCGCGACGCTGATGTTTCTGGCCTACCGGCGCCCCGCATGAAGCAGTATCTCGATCTTATGCGTCATGTGCGCGACAACGGCACCGTAAAAGGCGACCGGACAGGCACCGGCACCATCAGCGTGTTCGGCCATCAGCTGCGTTTTGATCTCAGCGAGGGGTTCCCGCTCGTAACGACCAAGAAACTGCATCTACGCTCGATCATTCACGAGTTGCTGTGGTTTCTGACTGGCGACAGCAACATAAAGTATCTCAAAGACAACGGCGTATCGATCTGGGACGACTGGGCGGACGAGAACGGTGATCTTGGCCCCGTTTATGGCGTGCAGTGGCGCAAGTGGCCGACACCGGATGGTCGCACCGTCGATCAGATCTCCCAAATCATGCAACAGCTTCGCGAGACTCCAGACTCGCGGCGCATCATGCTCAGTGCGTGGAACGTCGGAGAGATCGAGAACATGGCTTTGCCACCGTGCCATTGTCTGTTTCAGTTCTACGTCGCGGACGGCAAATTGTCCTGCCAGCTGTATCAACGAAGCTGCGATATATTTCTGGGCGTGCCGTTCAACATCGCGTCCTACGCACTGCTGACTCACATGCTGGCTCAACAAGCAGATCTCGAGGTCGGTGACTTCGTCTGGACGGGCGGTGATTGCCACCTGTATTCAAATCATCTGGAGCAGGCGGATGAGCAACTGAGTCGCGATGTCCTGTCGTTACCGCAACTGCGGATCAAGCGTCGACCCGATAGCATCTTCGACTATCAGTACGACGACTTCGAAATTCTGAATTATGAATCCCATCCACACATCAAGGCCGCGGTCGCGGTCTGAGCGGAACGATCATGATCAGTATTATTGTCGCCGCGACGACGAACAACGTCATCGGTGTACAAGGCGAGTTGCCGTGGAAAATCTCGGACGACCTCAAGCGCTTCAAGGCGTTAACGATGGGAAAACCGATTGTGATGGGTCGTCTTACCTGGGAGTCGATCGGCCGCGCTTTGCCCGGCCGACAAAACATTGTCATTACACGTCAGTCGGGTTTTTCAGCGGAGGGTTGCGATGTTGTTGACTCTCCGGCGGCAGCATTGGCAGTCGCTGGTGACGTTGCGGAGATCATGATTATCGGTGGCAGTCAGATTTACGGCCTGTTCTTGTCTAAGGCGGAACACTTGCACGTAACGCGTGTGCACACCGAGATCGATGGCGATGCGTTCTTTCCGCCGATTGATGAGAATGAGTGGGAGTTGATTAGCTCCGAGTCGCACGACGCGAGTGACAAGAATCAGTTCGCATTCGACTTCCAGACCTACGAACGGAACTAGTCGTCCTCAGAGGCACAGGCGGTCAAATGAGCGCACAATTTTGTCCGTATCGACTGCCTTGTCATAGAACCTTTCAAGATATCGTACCGTCGCTGCACTCTCCTTTTGAGAGAGTCCGGGCAATCGCTTGATTACGTCCAGAATATCCACTCGTCGAGCCTTGATGGCGCCAAGAGCATCCTTTAACGCATCAGTAGAGATGCAATAGCCGCGATATCGTCTCTGGGTCACTCTCGAAATATTAAGAGCAGGATCGGGTCGTGCATAGCTGGCATTGACGAGACCGGAAAGGTCGAAATCGTAAGGTACGTAATACCGATCGGAACCGATTTCCAAGAGATCGCCATTGTGACAGCAGGTGGCATCCTCGTCGGCCGCAACCAACGACCAATCGGTATTGCCGATAAGGTATTGGAAAATGTAAACGGAGGCGGCCTGCTGGTCGTCGAGCGATCGAAGTGATACGCCGGCTACTTGCTCAGGGCGTCCGTCAACTCTGTCAGCTAACGCCGACGAGGGTTCGATCAGAAACCCATAGCGGTCGAGCTCTTTTTCTTTAAGGCGCCCGTCAGTATCCGTGTAAGTGATATGAAGCAAACGCACTCTGTAACTGACATCAGATATGAGATTGAATATCCGGTAGGCGGCATATTCCTTTAACGAGGACAAATGAGCGGATTTTTGGTCTTGGCAATGGGTTACGAGCTTTAGCCTGTCCTGGCCCTCAAATATCCACTGCACTGTATCGTTGGCCGCAAAATTGAGTCGTAGTGGCGGAAAACTGCACACGCGCCTGCGGCTCTTACCGCGCACCCGTATCTTGACCGTATGCTCGAGGTCGTCAGCGCGCAGAACAAAGGGCAGCTCTTTACGATCATCTTCTTTAAACAGCGAGCCAAATGGGCCCGTCAGGTTGACCTCAAGGACAGTGTTATCTTCGAACAGCGACGACGCGCTGGCATGAGAAACATGGACCAGTAAGACCAACGTCAGTAGCTTTCCGAGTCGCAAGTTTCGATTGTCCGTCTAGGTCGTGGATTGCAAACGTGATTGCTTCGGGTCAGTATCAGCCTCTCAGTAGTTTATCACCCGAGCGGTTGGTTACTGCCAGAAGCAGCCGTCGACTGTAAGGTGTCTTGGAAGCAAGATTGTGGTCGCAGTCAGCCAGCTTCTACTCCAGACTCAATTGTGGAACAGCCACTCCAGCGCCGTTCGGCGGTCAACGAATACGCAGACCGTCCAGCCCCTGCTCAAGCATGCGATTTCATAATCCCGAGCCAACTGCATTCCAGGTTTCGATTTTGGAGCAAGAAGTGCGATTCGGGCGGTTAGCTTCTTAAGGCCTGCCTCGTCTTGCAGATCGGGAAGGTCGAATACGTCGAGGATAGAAAAATCGATTTCCGCGTCCTGGAAATCAGAGAGAAATAGTTCGCAGGCGTGCTCTTGGCTCATAGCTGCGGCCTGTGCCATCTCTTGGTCTAGCTCGGCGGGAGATACGTTACCCGAAAGCGTTGATTCCACGAATCCTCTTTGCGCATTGTATTTAACCGCAAGTGACAAGCTTCACTCTCCTTTTCGCCGGCTTATCGTGCCGTGCGACTTCAGGGTCAGGACGAGTCCTTGAATGTATCATGCAGGCACGGAGACCTAGTCAGCAATTATTGCGAAAATAAAGGGCGCAAAGCGCGCCAAAAGCCGTCAGTGGATAATATCCGCTTTGGGCCACCGTCGGTAGCGCTGATGACCGTCGGGCAGTCTTCTCATCCGGAGACGTGGGGAGTCGATATCGACGTATATTCCGGCATCTCGATTAGTTGATATAACCTTAGTTAACCTGTCGACGCTTAAGCGAGGCAAGGCTCGAGCAATTTGGTGTGATTTGTTGGCAGCCAATAGAGTTCAGTGAGTTACCAGGCAGCGCCCGGCGATCTGTTCAGTACGACTGACCCGGAACCTGAATAACGCGCGGAATCCTCTTGTCCAGTCTGACTGCCGTCAGTTGCCGACCCCAGACGCACCCCGTATCGAGACTGATCAGCTTGGGCTGCACAATCAGTCCGAGTTGTGACCAATGCCCGAAAACGACCCGCGTTTTTCGGGTGGCCCGATCTTCGGCCTCGAACCACGGGCGTAGATTTTTTCGCGCGCGCCAGGGCGGCCCGCTGTGTCCGAAATTCAGTCGGTTTTCGGTCGTGATCATTCGCATCCGCGTTAGACAATTGACGATGAATCTAAGGCGTTTGTAGCCGCGCAGTTTTCCCGACCAACTCGTGGGTGTATTGCCGTACATTTTTCCCAGTAAGGTCGCGTAGTCATCGTCGCGCAGTTCCTCTTCAACCTCGCCGGCACGCGCGAGTGTCTTCTTAACACCCCAATGGGGATGCGTGCCCGCGTGAACTAACAAAGTGTTCAGGTCTTCGTCGTAGTGCGCGAGCGGACGATGTCGAAGCCAGTCGCAAAGTTCATCAGCGTCCGGTGCGTCCAGCACGTCTTGTAAGGGCTCGAAGCGCTCGCCGTTGCGCACGGCACCGGCGGAGAGCGCCAGCAAATGCAGATCGTGATTGCCCAGAACAGTGATCGCTGCGTTACCAAGAGACCTGACAAAGCGTAACGTTTTCAGTGATTTAGGACCTCGATTGACGAGGTCTCCGGCAAACCAGACGGTATCGTTTCCCGGGTCAAAACGAAGTTCGTCCAGAAGTCGCCGCAACGGGTCGTAACACCCCTGTATGTCGCCGATTGCGTAGACACCCATGATGCTCGCCTAGTTCAGCAGCCCGGGAACTGCGAGCGTGAATGGTGCGATGAGTGCGTCAAATCCAATGCCACCATCGGCTTCCATTCGGTAGAGTCCCTGCATCGCGCCGACCGGCGTTTCGAGCACAGCACCGCTGGAATAGCGAAATTCTTCTCCGGGATTGAGCAAAGGCTGTTCGCCAACGACACCATCGCCGTTAACTTCCTGCACCTTGCCGTTGGCGTCAGTGATGATCCAGTGCCGGCTGATCAGCTGGGCGGGAACATTGCCGCTGTTCGAAATTGTTATTGTGTACGCGAACACGTAACGGTCGGACTCTGGCTCTGACTCATCGTCAACGTAGCTGGTCGCCACCTGTATTCGTATATCGCATTGTGTCTCTTCCATCGCAGTAGTTTAACGTAAGGAACCCGCCAGATGGTTGCTGAGTGAGATGTATTTCTGAATACTGATTTGTTCTGGCCGTAATCCGGGATCGATCCCGGCGGCCTCGAAGTCGGCGTTATCAGCGTGGTCTTTTAAAGAATTGCGAATCGTCTTGCGCCGCTGCATGAACGCGCTTGCCACTATCTTTGCAAGTACCGCGTCATCCTTGATGTCGTAGGTTCCTGGTGGAAGCGGATCCAGCCTGACAACAGCGGACATGACTTCCGGAGGAGGGTCGAATGCGGAGCGGTCGACGTCAAACAGGGATTCGATGTTCAGGTGGCAGCCGAGCATGATGCTGAGGCGACCGTAGGTTTTGCTTCCCGGTCCCGCTGCCATGCGGTCAACGACTTCTTTCTGCAGCATGAAATGCATGTCGATGATGCGATCGCGAAACTTCAACAGGTGAAACAACAACGGGGTTGAGATGTTGTACGGAAGATTGCCGACAATTCGAAGTCTGTCGCCGAGCGTCGAGAAATCGAACTTCAATGCGTCGGCCTCATGGATGCTTACCGTCGCGTTACCCTCATATTGGCGGCGCAGGCGCGCGACCAGATTGCGGTCGAGCTCAATGGCGTGCAAATGTCCTGCGTCGGCTGCCAGTGCAGCCGTGATGGCACCCTGGCCGGGACCGATTTCGACAACGACGTCGTCCTTCGTGGCATGCACTGAATGCAGGATGCAGTCAACGACACCCGGGTCCGTCAGGAAATGCTGGCCGAATCGTTTTCGTGATCGATGGCCGGGCATCAGTTCGATGCTCCGCTATTCGACCGTGTATTTGCGAGCGTCTTCGCAAGCTCAATAGCCGCAAAGAGACTTCCTGGATCGGCCTTGCCCGTACCCGCAATATCAAATGCTGTTCCATGGTCGACAGAGGTTCGAATGATGGGTAATCCAAGGGTGACATTCACGGCATGGCCGAAGCCTGCATACTTCAAAACCGGAAGTCCCTGATCGTGATACATCGCGAGTACCGCATCCTTTCGTCCGGCTGCTGGAGTAAACGCCGTATCGGCGGGAATGGGGCCGCGGAGCTGCATGCCCGCTTGCGATAGCTGTTCAATAACAGGAGCGATGACCGCGTCGTCTTCCTTGCCGAGATGGCCACCTTCACCCGCATGTGGATTCAGCCCACAAACAACGATCTCCGGTCGTTCGATGCCGAATTTTGAGCGCAAGTCATCGTGCAAAATCTGCAATACCCGGGATAGACGCTCTGCCGTTATGAAGTCTGACACCTCGCGCAAGGGGAGGTGAGTGCTTGCCAGCGCGACCCGCAGATCGCCCGCGACCAGCAACATAACCGGCAACTGTGTACCCGTGAGTTCTGCAAGATACTCCGTGTGTCCCGTAAACGGCACACCGGAATCTGCGATAACGCTTTTCGCCAGCGGCGCTGTTACGAGGCCCGAATATCGTCCCTCAAGGCAGCCTTCTGTCGCCTGCCTCAATCCGCTGAGCAGGGTCTCTGCGTTCGATGGATCAGGTTGTCCGGCAACGACCGGAGCGGGAAAAGGTCTATCAATGACCTGCAGACGCTCATCGAGCAGTGACGCATCGCCAAGCACGACAATGTCGGATACAAACTCGGTATCGGCCAACGCCGAACAAAGTTCAGGCCCGATGCCAGCAGGTTCTCCGGCGGTGACTACAAGAGGCTTGGCAAGCGCCACAACGGAGCTTCGATTCTATATGCGCGAATCGACGAAGGCTTCGTCTCGCATGCGCTGCAACCACAGCAGGGTTTCCGCCTCCTGTTTGCTGGCACGAATTCGTCCGACGCAGTTCCGTTCTTTAATCTCGTCGGTATTGTCGTATACGCGGCGCTCGAGTACTTCGAGTACGTGCCACCCGAACTGTGTACGGAAGGGTTCGGAGAGGACGTTGAGTTCCGCATTGTCCGCTGCCTCGCGAAATTCAGGAGCAAAAGAAGTCGTTTCAGCCCAGCCAAGGTCGCCACCAAGATTTGCGGTGCCCGGATCGTCCGACAACAGCTTCGCCTGTTCTCCGAAGTCTTCGCCGCCGCGAATTTTCTCAATGGCATCGTCGAGACGCTGTTTCGCGGTCGCATCATCGATGATGGCGTTAGGTGAAATCAGAATGTGGCGAATCTTGGCCTGTTTGATCTCGCTGCGCTCTACTGCGCTGCGCAAGTTGTCGACCTTTACAATATGGATGCTGTTGGGTGTTCTGAACGGTTCGGTTATGTCGCCGGCCTTCATATCCTGCAAAACATCCGTAAAGATTGACGGAATTTGCTGACCGTTCATCCAGCCCAACGACCCACCTTCCAGTGCCGTCGCTCCTTCAGAAAAACGCGCAGCGAGTTCGCGGAAATCAACGTCGTCCTGCAAGCGCGCATAAATGTCGTTGGCCGTGTTCTCGATCATCGCGGCGGCTTCGGTGCTGGCGGACTCCGGAATAGTGAGCAAAATGTGCGACAGCTCCCAGTCCGAATTCACAACAACGTTATTCTCAAGATCAATAATGCATTGTTCGATTTCGCGCTCGGATACGCGAATATTGCGCATAACTTCAATGCCCTTGAGTTCGTTGAGCGTCAGCTCTTCGCGAAGGCCTTCACGAAACTCAGCGTAGTCGACACCGTCCTGCGCAAGCATTGCCGGCATGTCTTCAAACGGAATATTGTTTTGATCTGCGATGCGTTGAATCGAGCTGTTAACGTATTGATCCGATATTTGCTCGACAAGCCCGATGCGATCGGCGCGTTGCATCTGAATTTCCGTAAGAATCAGCCGCTCGAGAATTTGCTCGTTGAGGATGTTGTCGGGCGGCAGTGCCATCCCTTGTGCTGCCGCGTTCTTTTTGATGAGCTCGAGTTGGCTATTGAACTGACTTCTCAGAACGACGCCCTCATTGACGATGGCAACGACGCCATCGAGAAACTCACCCGTCTGGGAAAGTTCGTCAGCGGCAACGGCGGGCGCGGCGAATAATGCGGCGACCACCCATAAATGATTGATTTTTAACACAAAATACTACCGGAGATCTGCAGAATAGCCAAGAATACCACGTTCCAGGAGTTTGTCAGCAGCTGTGCCAACGCTCGTCATCCCTTTCAGTACTAATTGCAGACCGAATGATGAATCACGAGTTCCATCGCGGGTGGAAATATGACGTCGTGAAACCAGTCTCAGGCCCCAGCAACAACTTTCGTATTCGAGACCGAAGAATTGCTCCAGCACTTCCTCGTCGCGGAAAGAGTAATTGTACCGCCCAACGAAATTCCAGCGCGTCGCGATCGGCCATGACCAGGACAAGTCGCCTTGTTCCAGTGAGTCACGACGAAAACGATAGGCAAGATTCAGGATCTTATTGTCAGCAGGGCGATACTGCAGTCGCGCTTCGGACTTGGTGGTATCGGTAATCCCGGTTCCCCATTGATGACCGAAATCGAAATTGACGTTCTTGAACAGCAAGAATCGCAGTTGCGCGATGTAATCGGACGTTTTTGATGTCGCCGTCAACGCGCCCGGCAACGTCACCATACGATCGCTGTAGTATCGTGTTTGCCCGATCGTTGCCGACATCAATTCCCTGCCGCTTGAGACGTCGAGTATTCGCGATGTGATGCCAAAGCTGAGCTGCTCGGTGTCACCGATGCGGTCAACACCCAGGTATCGATTCTTTCGGTACAACTGTACGAGGTTGATGTCCGGCGAAATGGTATCGAAAACCGGCAGCCCATCCTGATCCCGGAATGGAATATTCACATACAACAGGCGCGGTTCGATCGTTTGAATGCGATTCGAATTGACGAAGACGCGCTCAAGAACCAACCCCATATCGAGACTGGAAATCGGCACGGAACGTTCCGGGGTGTCGTCTGCGCCAGGTTGTGTGTCCTTCAGCTCATAACTCGTGTAATCGAATTCGATCGCCGGCGTAATAAACCATCCTGGTCGGGAGATGGGCAAGTCAATCTTCGGCGATACGTTTGCGCGCCAACCTGTGGCACCCACATCGCGATCGAAATTGACGAGCTCGCCGTCGATACCGAAGCGCAAGCCGAACGGAATTTGCCAGCCGCCGTTGACCAAAACCTGCGGCAACCGTTGATACGGCTCCTGGTCCGGCATTATCGCGTCATCGATGGTCTGGTAGTCCTGCACCCGTGCCAGCATCGAAAAATTCGGCGAGTAATAATCGAACCTGACACTGCGATTCAGGTGCGTAGTACTTGAGACGCTGAGGCTGCCGCCGAGGTCTTCATAGTATTGACTGTCCGACACATCGCGCATATCGATCTGGTTTCGCCAGCCGTTGCCGAAAAGTGTCTGATGCTCAAATCGAAATTGATGGCGTGCTCGATTGAGAATGTCGTCATCGGGCAGGTAATCAGCCGCGACAGTACCCTCGTTGCGCTCCGTGAGATAACGAAACTCTGTTGCGAGTTGCATGCCGCGATTGGTTAACAGTCTTGGCGTAATCGTCGCATCATAATTAGGTGCTATGTTCCAGTACCAGGGCACGCGAAATTCATTGCCGCTGCGTCCCGAACTGCCAAACTCAGGGGTAAGGATTCCCGACTTGCGCGCATCGCCAATCGGGAATGATAGATACGGTGCGTACAGAATCGGTACGCCCTTGAACTTCAGCTTCACGCCCTTCGCGGTTCCGACACCTCTGCCGGTGTCGAGCTCGATAGACTTTCCTTGCATCAACCAATCTTCGGAGCCCGGTGGGCAGGTCGTGTATTCGACCCCTTCGAGCGTTAGCAACCCGTTCTGGTTGATCTCGATGGCCTCGGCAGCACCGCGAGAGTTGCTGCTACCCATCGAAAATTCCGCACCCTCGAAACGAATGCGCCCGGTGACGTAGCCAAACTCGGCCGACGTACTGATGATCTGCGTCGCGGGATCTTCGTAGCGCACGCCACCTTCCAGGTGAAGCGCCTTTGTCTCCGGGTCATATCGCGCAGTTTCTGCGCCGGCGAGCCTGTCATCGCGTCTCAACAGGACACCGCCCGACATCACGGCGGTTGGGACGTTGCCCAGCTTCGATTCGAAACTGCCCGCCTCAAGCTGAATAGTATTGGGGTCCGGGAGCGGCGTAAGCGGCAG
>RCNG010000524.1_pt1 | contig 25617 bp, 23 predicted proteins | sample 2041371 | NCBI WGS metagenome assembly RCNG01 (sample SAMN09708227, study PRJNA481090) | Marine sediment metagenome, whole genome shotgun sequencing project. | biome: marine sediment; feature: ocean; material: sediment; isolation source: Sewage treatment plant 1 marine sediment (STP1) ... | reverse complement strand
AGGCCGCCCCAGAAAACAACGCCGGGCCCGCGCGAAGGAGCTGATGGAACTCGTGGGGCTCACTCCGGAACGGTTCGCCGACCGGTATCCCGCCGAACTCTCGGGGGGACAGCAGCAGCGCGTGGGCCTGGCCCGGGCCCTGGCCTCGGATCCGTCGTGCCTCCTCATGGACGAACCTCTGGGCGCCCTCGACGCCATCACCCGGAACGCGCTCCAGGATGAGCTGCTGCAGTTAAAAGAGCGGCTTCGAAGGACCATCGTGTTCGTCACCCACGACATCTTCGAGGCCTTGAAGTTGGCGGATCGAATTGCCGTCATGCACGAAGGCCGTCTCCAGCAGACAGGAACCTGGCAAGAGGTGCTGTCTGCGCCGGCCACCCCCTTTGTAAGGGATCTCTTTGAACGGCCGGCAAGGCAGTTGAGCCTCTTCCCCTCCCACGCGGAGGTGTCGTAGAAGACCCCACGTACGTTCGAGCCGAGGAGAAAGGGCCACCGTGGATTTCTGGTTCGAAAAGGCCCCGGAACTCTGGGTCAAAACCCTCGAGCATCTCATGCTCACGGGCGTCTCCACCGGGGCTGCCGTAGTCATCGGGCTGCCCTTGGGCGTCTGGATCACCCGAAACCCCAAGCTTCGCGGAGCCGTGCTTGGTCTGTCCGGCGTATTCCAGACCATCCCGAGCCTGGCCATGCTCGCCTTCCTGCTTCCCTTGCTCGGGATCGGGGTGAAGCCCGCCCTTGTGGCCCTGACCCTCTACGCCATCCTGCCCATCGTGCGTAACACTTACACCGGCTTGAGCGAGGTCTCTCCGGAAGTCATCGAGGCCGCAAAGGGTCTGGGCTTTGCGGACCGGCAGCGGCTCTGGATGGTGGAGATCCCGCTTGCCCTCCCCATGATCGTGGCGGGGATCAGGACCGCAACGGTCATCGGTGTGGGGATTGCAACGCTGTCGGCTTTCATCGGCGCCGGCGGGCTCGGGGACTTCATCAATCGGGGCTTGGCCATGAACAACCACCGCCTGATCCTCTTGGGAGCCATTCCGGCGGCCCTCCTCGCCCTGGCACTGGATTTCTCGATCGGGATTCTGGAAGCCCTTCTCCGGCCCGGCAGGCTCACCGGCGCCGCGAAGCGAAAGGCCTTCGCTTTCTTCTTCTTCCTTGTGGTCTTCGCTCTTGGGGTGTTCCTGTTCTTTGTCCGGCAGCAGGGGCCTGTGGGGAACCGGTCGTCTCCGGACGAGAGGTCTCCGTTGCGCATAGGGAGCAAGAACTTCACCGAACAACTGCTCCTCGGCGAGTTGATGGCACAGCGGATCGAGTCGGTTATCGGAGCAAGGGTTGAACGCAGGTTCAACCTCGGGGGTACGGTCCTTTGCCACCGCGCACTCGTCAACGGGGAAATCGATCTCTATCCGGAATACACCGGGACCGCGCTCACCGCCATCCTCGGACAGGAGAAGATCATCCACCCCGAGGCCTGTTTCGAGGCGGTTGCCGGGGCCTACCGAGAACGATTCTTCTGTGCGTGGTTTGCCCCCTTCGGTTTCAACAGCACCTACACGATCACGGTGCGAAGCCGCGATGCCGACCGCGAAGGGTGGAAGAAGATCAGCGACCTTGTACAAAAGGCGGATACGCTCCAGGCGGGATTCACGGCGGAGTTTTCCGCGAGGCCGGACGGGTATCCGGGACTCCAACAGACCTACGGTCTTGCCTTCGGCAAGGTTTTCGACCTGGACCCAGGCCTGATGTACAAAGCGGTTGCCCAAGGCGAGGTGGATCTGATCTGCGCCTTTTCCACGGACGGACGTATCAAGGCCTATGACCTGGCGGTGCTGGAGGACGACAAGAACTTCTTCCCTCCCTACTTCGCGGCACCGGTGGTTCGCCTTGAGGCCCTCGAGGTGTATCCCGAACTTCGAGACGCACTGGAGCCCCTGTCGGGCGCCATCTCGGACAGGACCATGCAACGTCTGAACTTCGAGGTGGACGAAGAGGGCAGATCACCGGAAGAGGTTGCAGGCGAATTCCTGCGGGAAGAACTGACCGATTGAATCTCGAGGCGCCTCCGTTTCGATGAGATCGCCTACGACTCGCCGGGGATCGGCTTGGGCTTTCCGTACAGAATCCGGTCGAGCTCCCGATGGGTGAAGTAGGGATCGTCTGCCCTCAGGTAAGGCAGGATGATCTTTTTCTTTCGAAGCAGATCCCGGGAGATCTCTCCGATGAGTTCGTCCTCCTCGTACATGGCCGCCTTGGCCTCCTGCAGGCCGAAAGGATTGACGATCTCGCTGCCGCCCCAGAAGCGGCAGGAATAGGTGCGGGGAACGCCGGGGTGGCCGACGGGCTCTTTGAGGGAAGGCACTTCGTCGCCGTAGCTCTCCTCGCCCACCCTGTTGACCAGAATGTTGTAGATGCCGAAAACCCTCGAGTAGAACTTGCTGACGATCCCCCAGCTTTCGATGTTTGAGAACTCCGTGCCCATGGATTCTTCGGCGGAATTCATAATGGTGACGAAAACGTCCGCTTTTTGGCAGATGCCCAGATAAGGGACCGCGGGGTGTCACACGTCGTTGCAGATGAAGACGGCGATGGTCAGGTCGCGGAGCTTGAAAACGGGCACCCACTTTCCCGGGGCAAAATACTTACGCTCCTCGAAGACACCGTAATTGGGCAGGTTCAGCTTGCGGTAGGCAAACACGATCTCGCCGTCCACGGCCACCAGGGCGGAGTTGTAAAAGTTCATGGCCGGTGATTCCTCGATGAATCCGACCACGACGGCCGTCCCCTTTGTTGCCGCCACGAGCTTCCGAATCTCCTTGGAATCGAGCCTCAGGGCTGCTTCGTGATATCTGTGTCCGACAAAATACCCTGTCAGGGCCAGCTCCGGGAAAGCAATGAGCCGGGCGCCGTTCTCCTTGCCCCGATGGATCTTCGAGATCACATCCTCCAGGTTGGCCTTGACGTCCAGGAGGGTCGGGTTCGTCTGGTAGACGGCAACTCTCATTTTCTTCGGTCTCCGTTCTACTTCCCTGTGGCCCAGTATTCGAGTCGCCGGGCAAAGGCTTCTTCACCCGCAGGCCTGAGGCCCAGCAGGCCCGCTGTCTGGGTGCCGTAGCCGCCTGTTGCGATGAGCACCCGGGGCGTCCGGATCATTCCTTCCGTGGTCTCCACCGAGACAACCTTACCCTTTTCCACGCCGATGCCTGTAACTTCCACCTGCTGGTGGATGCGCACGCCCTTTGCAGCGGCCCCTTGGCCAGTCCCCAGGCCACGGTGCCGTGTTGCAGGGTCCCGCCGGGTGGGTGGTACATACCTCCTAAAATCGGGTAGGTCGGACGATCGGAGATGTCCAGGGCAGGGACAAGCTCCTTGCACTGCTTCGCGTCCAGTTGAAGAACATCATGTTGAAATCCAGTTCGGCGATCAGTTTGGGCCGGAGTTTGAGCCCTTCGTCATAGAGCCTGAGGTTCTCCCGGCTCCGTTGATTCGCCCGAACGATCGCCGTGTTGCGGCCTGTGCCCCCGTACCCCACATTACGCCGCTCGATAACTGCCGTGTCGGTCATCCCATGGTGCCTGGCAAGAAAATAGGCCGTCGCCAATCCGTGAATGCCCCCGCCGATAATCACGGTGTCATAGCGGGTCCTGAGCGGCGGCTTCCCCCAGAGGCTTCTCGTTTTGACTTTCATGGACCGAAAGACCCCTTCCTCGAATCAAGCTGACAATCTGAAGTTGCCCACCAGGCTAATCCAGTCTTATCCGATTTTGAACCCCCTAATTGAATAAACAAGGAATCTGTTCGCTAGAAAACGGCAAGGAAGTTCCGGCATGGAGATGATCACACACAAAACGGATCTAGAAGTTGATACCGAGTAAGCGCCTGAAAATGAAAAGACGAAGATCATATCCATTTCGTCCCTTTCTTATGGCGAAAACGTTCCAAACAAGATTTAATATTTCCCCGGCGTGTATTCTCTTGCGGACTAAAGATCTTCACCGGAAAGTTGGAAATCCATCCTATTTCATGTTTGGAGATCATACATTGACCAGACCAGGGGAACCTGCAAGTCAAGATCTCTTGCCCCGATCTGACCTGACCATGCCTTTATCTGCATTTTCAGATAGTTGGTCACTATACGTACATTGCGCGGATTTCATCTCCCGATGAGAGACTGTAATTCTGCATGAAGTTTCGAAGGGGCATCCCACAGACACCCTTGGCGCTCTCCGGATCGCTCACTAGCCCTCGTAGGCTTCCTCCAACCACTGGACAAATTCTTCTTCCGACGGTTTCTTGGGGGCAATCAGGTAATACTGACCCAGGGTTGCATGGTGGGCGACCTCTTTTGCCATGGACATGTCCATCCCCATTTCCTTTAAGGACAGCACCCCGCATTCCCTGTAGAAGCTCTGAAGCCCCTGCTTGACGGATTTTCCATCGGGATCCACCTTCAGTAGCGAGGCCAACTTGGTAATCTGTTCCGGAATGAATTCCTCCAGGTATTCCACGGTTTGCGGAACGACGGAGGAACACAAGAAGCCGTGATTGTGGATCTCGCATACCTCACCGATGGCGTGTCCCACGGCATGGCCAAAACTCAATCCGCCGTAAGCACCCAGAATGGACATGAACGCCGAATACGCCATGCCGGTCCTGGCCTTCATGTTCTTCCCATCCTTTAGAGCCACAGGCAGACTCTCCAGGATCAGTTCAATCGCCGTCAAGGCGAAGGACAGCCGCATGGGAGAAGGGATCAGCAGGGCAAGTCCTCCCATGAGCCCCTCTACAGCGTGGGAAAGCGCATCCAGCCCGGTGGATGCCGTGATAGGAGGCGGCATGCCGACCATGAGTGCGGGATCGATCAGAGCGACCTTGGGCAGGTGATCGCGGGACGCTATCGACAGTTTGAGTTTCAGCTCCTTATCCGTCACCACCGCGGTAGGTGACACTTCGCTTCCCGTGCCCGCAGTTGTTGGCAGCACGTAAAGCGGTTTCAACGGGTTGTCGTACGGCAGTATCTGCAGTCCGTTCAGGTTCAGCGCATGATCCTTCAGTGTACCGCGGTTGGTATAGTTTGCATTTACCGCCTTTGCCGTGTCGATGGAACTGCCCCCGCCGATGGCCACGATCGCGTCCGGCTTCTCCTTTTCCGCCACGTCGGTTCCCACCTCCACGATCTCCATCGGGGGGTCCGGCAACACCTCGTCAAACCGCCCTACCTCGATGCCGGCCTTCTCCATGTTCTCAATCAAAGGGTCGACGATTCCGGCTTCCGCCACGCCTTTGTCATGAACACACAGGACCTTTTTCACTCCGGCAATCGAAAGGTACTCCCCGAGCTGGGCGGAGCAGCCTTCGCCGACAACAATCCTGACCGGTATATCGAAATCATAGAACATAACAAGCCTCCTTCTGTGGGTTACTCACTAGACAAATGACATGATCTTCATCCGTTACCGGCAAAGGGCTTCTCCATCCCTCCCATCAGTGGGACCTCAAAGGCATTGAGGGTCATGCAAACCATCACGTACAGCCCCATAAGGCCGATGAGCTCAACCAGCCCCTGTTCCCCGATTTGCTCTATGGCCGCTTGATACGTTTTGTCTTCTACCCGGAACGTGGATGTGAGTTCTTTGGCGAACCGATATACTGCGGCTTCATCGTCCCTTACAAATTCCGGCGTTTCGTTGCGACTGATCGCCTCGACGATTCCACGGTCGATGCCGGCCTTGACCGCATTGGGTGCGTGTGCCGCGAACTCGAACTCGGCCGACCAAACCCTTCCTACAGTGATGATCGCCAGTTCAACCAGACGGGCCTCCAGAACCCCGTCATCCCTTATATATTGAGCAAATGGCAACAAGGAACGTATCAAGCCCGGGCTTCGTATCCAGGCATTGTACGGCCCCTCGAGCGGCAACTTCTTAGCCAGATTCTTGAATATCGGTCTGGCCATAACCAGTTCATGGTACTTTCGTTGTTCCGTGTTCATTGCTTCCGGTTTCAAGGGTTTCAGTCTGGACATGATAATCCTCTCGATTTTGTGACCGGCGAAGAAGCGGGCTACCCCAGCATCATAAGAATATGTGAGTAGGGGTGACGCAAGGTCAAGGCCTTTTGCGCAGTTTAACTGCATAATGGTTCGATTTGCTAGTGACATAGCGCCCGACAGGGCTTATTCTTAGACCTGTAAGATCGTGAAACCCATTAGTGTGAGGACTTCTATCTTCCGGGCAACGGAGACATTCACGCGATCCTTACGATTCTCTCGTTCGACCTGGACAATCCCCTGGCCGGCCCGGAGGAGTCTTCGATCCTGAGCCCCACGTCGATCGCCTATGCCTCCTCCCGGAGCATCTACGTCTCGCAAGTAGCCGTGGCGAAACAAGACTGCTCACGACACACCCGAATCCACAAGTTCGACATCCGGACGAGCCCGGGCCAGGCCCTTTACAGGGCGAGCGGGGAAGTGCCCGGATGGCTGCTGAACCAGTTCTCCATGGGCGAGCACGAGGGATTCCTTCGGGTAGGCACCACGGAAGACCGGATTCCCCCGGTCGGCCCCTCCGGCATGAGCAACAACCTCTTCGTCCTCCAGCAGAAGGCCTCGAGCCCGGAGATCGTGGGAGAAGTCAGAGGGATCGCCCCCGGCGAACAGATCTATGCAGCCCGCTTCATCGGTGACGCAGGCTTCATGGTCACCTTCGAGAGAATCGATCCCCTCTTCACCTTTGACCTGAGCGATCCGGCCCACCCACGACTCCTGGGCGAACTGGGGGTGCCGGGATACTCGAGCCACATCCATCCGGCCGGAGACGACCACCTGCTCACCATCGGCCAGGATGCGGAAGACATGGGGGATTTCGCCTGGTTTCAGGGGGTGCAGATTTCGGTCTATGACATTTCAGATCTTGCCGACCCGAACCTCAACGATATGGAGATCATCGGAACCAGAGGAACGGGTTCCGAGGCCCTTCACGACCACAAGGCCTTCAACTACTTCCCGCAAATGGAGGTTCTGGCCTTCCCGATCAGGATCTATGAAGGGGGACAGGGCGGACCCGACTACGGGGAGCTTGTCTTCTCCGGCTTTCGGATATACGACGTAGACCTCTCGCATGGATACACCCTGCGGGGCCAGATCGACCACGATGACTTCTGCGTGGGGGATGGCTGTAGATACCAGTGGATGCGCAGAACCATCATCATGGGCGACTCCATCGTCACCATCTCCAACGCGGGCATGAAGATCCATGCCCTGGACGATCTCACGAATCCCAGGGCCAGCATCCCCTTCCCAACGTGCGAGGGCTACGGTTACCCGTTTCTTTTCCTGGACGGCTAGGGGAAGGGGTTCCTCGACTTCTATTTCTTCTTGGCCACCACAGCGAATTCCTTGCTTCCCGACAGAAAAGGCGAACCTGAAACATCTGAATAGAGCTTCTCAACTGCGAATCCACACTCCACAAACTCCCTCTCAAGAGCCTCGGGACTGAAATATTGGAGCCAGTTGTAGACCGTTCGTGCATGTGCTTCTTCGATAAGTGTATATTTGTCAAGAACCACCTTTTCTCGTTCGTACTTGAACGTATTGAGAAACCCGTAGTATTTGTTCGGTGACCAAAGGCCGTCGAGGAGATTGGCTCCGTACATGCATACTTCTTCTCGCTCGTTGAAGGCTGTCAGCGAATACACATCAAGGAGAACAGAGCCGCCCGGCTCCAGCATCCTACAGAATTTGCTCAGCATCTTCTTTCTCTGGATAGGACTTAAGGCGCAGAAGTCGCACATAATCATCAGGATGAGTTGAAAGCGATTCTCTGTTTCAAACTCCAGGTAGTTCTGAATTACATAGTGAATCGACAAACCCTCTCTGGTTGAGACTTCCCGTGCGTATTGGATCGACCTTTTCGAAAAGTCGATCCCGGTCACCTCCCCATGCCTTTGAGCCAACCTCGTCGTGTACAACCCTGGGCCGCATCCGAAGTCCGCAATCTTCGTCCCCGTTCCGACGTTGAAGTGGGAGGCGATCCAATCAACGGAGCGGTCGATAAATCTCCCATTTCGGGATGACACGTCAATGTCTTCGTCCAGGTGGAACCCGAGCATCTTCTCTGACGTGTGCTCATCCGTCCACAGGTCGCTCGCCGTGTAGAACTCGAATGGCTTAGGGCGGATGCTTATTCTCTCCAGTTCTTGAAACATCTATCTTGCGATCTTTACTTATCAAATTTCACATTTAATATCAATTAGATAGGATAATTTATTAAAGCAGAATATTAGGTGGCATTGAGGGGTAAATCTCCTTCCCTCAGATTGCTCCACGCTCTTCCAGGATTTCCTGCAGCCGGAGGGCGCTTTCGGCAGCCAGTTCGGTGCCGATGTTGTCCTGGCCCACGTCGGCCCCAACGAGGTAGAGGTTCTCGATGGGGGTGACCGGGCTGGGACGGTCGGTGCCGGTCTGGCCGACGCTCTGTGCGATGCCGATGATGTCCGGATGGAAACGGCCGGAGCACTTGTTGATGCGGGCCAGGGTGCTGAAGTCGTGCCACATGAGGTGCTTCTCGACTTCCGGGTATAAGGTGTAGAGGTAGCCCAGGTGAAAGTCCACCCAGGCATCCCAGTTCTTCGAATCCACCGGCGCAAGGCCGTAGAAGTTCACGAGCTGTTTCCCCGGCGGGGCCAGCGCGGGATCCATGTTGGAGGGCACGGGGATAAAGATGTTGATCCCCTTGTAGTCCCGGGGCGGCTTGTCCTCCATGATCCCCTGCATGAGTTCGACCAGCCCTTCTATCGTGCCTTCCCTCACGTTCCGGAAAATCAGCGGCGCATCGATCACGGGCGCGTCAAGGGCGAGCTTCAGGTAGATCATGCCCATGGGCGTTCCTTCCACGAGCTTCCCCGTGGTGAGCGACTGGACCGATTCAACATAGTCCGGGGGGAGGCCTTCCTTGCCCACAAATCTCAGCATGGTCTCCCTGATGCCGGCATTGCTGATGATCAGGGGAGCGTGGATTTCCTCCCCGTCCTCCAGGGTGACACCGACAGCCCTCCCCTCTTCTAAGAGCACCTTGGATACGCCCGCCCCGAGCCGGACCGTTCCTCCGGCATCGCCAACCACCGAGAGGAAGGCCTCCGGGACGGCGGCACACCCACCGAAGGGGTAGCCGACGTTCGCGTCATTGCGCGCGTTGGCTATCATCCGGATCATCTCGCCTGCAGAGGCTTCCTTGGGGGTAATCACGGAGTAGAGCAGCACCTGCTGGTGTTCGAGGCCTAGGAGGGGCTTACTGTCTGTGAAGGATCGCAACCAGGTGCTGTAGGGCGTGTTGTCCAGCTCAAAGGTCTCCTCGTAGGGCATGCTCTCGATGGTCTCGTAGATCCGGTAGGCGTCCTTGATGTCCTGGTCGCCAAATCCGAAGGCTCGGTACACGGCCGCCCTCTCTTCCGGAGAGGAGAAAGACGGGTCCGGGTGTGGGAAGGGCTCTTCATCGATCATCAGCACGACCCGGGACTCGGCCGAAGGGTGCCACCAGCGGATGGCCTCCGGCTTGCCCGCGCGTCGGAGAATCTCACCAAAGGGCCCCTTTTCGCAACGCCCGAACATGTGGACGAAGACATCGACCACGAACCCCTCTTTTTCGTAGCTGGCGCACCTGCCGCCAACAAAGAGGTTCCGCTCCAGGACGGCGACCTTTTTGCCGCGGGCCGCCAGGAGGGCCGCCATGGCCGCCCCGCCGATGCCGGTTCCCACGACGATTGCGTCAGGATTCGTTGTCATCGTGTCTCCTTCCGGTAGAATGACGGCTAAGGGGTGTCAGCGAGTGCGGCTTCTTTCTCGAGCGCTTTTTCAACGGCGGAGCCCAGGAGCATTTGGGTGAACATCTCGGTGGTCGCGAATTCACGCCGTTTGGTCCAGTTCTCCAAAGCCTTCCAGATCGCCTCCTCCACTTTGCGTGCGCCCTCTCCTTCTATGCCCTCGACGTGACCGTGAAACTCGGTCAGCAACTCGAGGAGGTCGCAATTCGCCTTGTCCAGCGCGGAGACCCGGTAATCCGTTTCCTCGCCTTCCGCCGCCTTGCTCAGCCGATTCTTCAGATCTTCGTCCTCGACCACGGAAAGGGATTCTGCGAAGAGCCCTCTCAACTCCTTGTTTTCTTCGACCCTTCGGGCAGTCCCTCGCTCCATTTCTTCGGACACGACCCCGATCAGGAGTGCGAACAAACCGAGTTCCGCCTGTGCTTTATCAGCGGTCATTGCGGGCACGTATTCGGTGATCAGAGCCGTTGCCACTGCCTGCAGGATGTACTCACCGCTCGGTCTCATGATTTCTCCCTCATCTGGCTTAGGATGATCCGTCTTTGAAAGTCGTTGGCCCAGATCCCGCCATAGCCCACGATCGGGTCCGTGTTCTGTCCGCTGGCATACACCTTGTTCATGGAAACCCATATCGCGATGGATTTCACACTCGCAAACAGCTCCCACCAGTAGAGGGCTTCACGATCCGCCTTGAAGCCACTCGCCTCTTCCCAGATCTTGACCCCTTGCTCACGAGGGATCATGAAGCCGACCTTTTCCTGCTCGGACGAGCTCCACAGGCGGTTCATTGACCAGCCCAGGTCCTCGAGGGGGTCCCCCAGGTGCATCATCTCCCAATCCAGGATGCCCCTTATTTCCCCCTTCCGGTTGAACAGGAAATTGCCCGCCCGCATATCACCGTGCACGATGACGATCTTCTGCGCGGGCGGGGGGGGGGTACGGCGAAGCCACCGGACCGCAGCGCGGAAGACAGGGTGAGGTTCGATCTCGTTCTTGTCCGCGTCCGCCTCCCAGTAGTCGAGTTCCCGTTTCCAACACGCATCCGGGGCGACTGGCTCCAACTTTCCCTCGAGCCCGACCTTCGAGGCGTCCGTGGTGGCGATGGTCGCCATGATGCGGAAGAAGGTCTCACCCACCTTCTCGCGGACCTCATCAAAAGGGGGCACGGTCATCAGCATGTGCTTGTCCTCACAGCCGATGATTTCCTCCATCACGTAGAAGGGCGTCCCGAGCCACTTCGGGTCTTTCTCTATCCACATGACCCTGGGCACCGGCACATCGGTCTCGTAGAACGCCCGGTACGCGTCGAATTCCGTGTTGACGCTCGTCTCGATAATGCCTGACTCGAACTCGCGACGCAGGATCACCCGTTCCGATACAGGCTCCCCTTTCATGACGTACTTGAGTTCGAGGCTGTACGTCTGACGGGAAGCGCCTCCGAAGATTGGGTTGACGAGCCCGATGTCGACTTCTTTCGCGTCCGGCATCTTCTCGGACACGTAGCCCTTGAACTGCTCGACCATCTCCGCCTCTGTCATCTTCTCCTCCTCGTTGAATAACTTTACCCGGCCCCGCGTCCTGACTGCTGGTTTACTTCTGTCGTACGCGCAACACCTTCTTGTCGATCTTTCCGACCGCCGTCAGAGGCATCTCCCCAATGATCTCGATCATCTTGGGAACTTCGTAAGGCGAACAGTTCTCCTTGGCAAACCGGATGATGTCTTCCTGCAGGGCGCTTTCGTTGCCGTCGTAGCCGTAGCCCGGATCGAGCTGAACGAATCCCTTCACGGTCTCGGAACCCGGTCGCTTCGGGTTATCTACGCCGACCAGGGCGATCATCCCCACGGCCGGGTGCTTCGCAATCGAGTCTTCCACCTTACTCGAAAAGACCTTGTATCCACCCACGATGATCATGTCCTTGGTTCGGTCTACGATCCTCATGTAGCCGTCCTCGTCCATGATGGCCACGTCACCCGTGTGCATGTATCCGTCCGAATCGATCGCCTTCTTCGTTTCCTCCGGCTTGCTGGAATAGCCTTGCATAACCAGAGGGCCTCGGATGCAGATCTCCCCTGCTTGCCCCAGGGGCACTTCCTCGCCGGTGCCCGGATCCACGAGCTTCGCCTCGGTGTTCAAGAAGGGCATTCCGATGGTTCCGAGCTTCCGCTGTCCCTTCATCGGATTCATGGTCGACACAGGGGAGGTTTCGGTCATGCCGTAGAGCTCGAGTATCTTGCCCTTTCCGATGATACTCTCGAACTCCTCCTGTGACTCCTTTGGGAAGGGAGACGCGGCACATATACACGTCCCAAGACCCGAGTGGTCCATTTCCTTGAATGTCGGGTTGGCCATCAGCATCTGGAAGAGGGACGGAACGTTCACCAGGTTGGTCACCTTGTACTTCACCATCTCCTTGCAGATGTGGTCCGTGTCTCGTGGGTTGGGAATGAGCACCTGGGTCCACCCCGCATACATCGTGACCTCGGACATGGTCAGGCCTGCGACGTGAAACAGGGGAAAGCCGGACAGGACCACGCCCTCGGCGTCTTCCCACGCGAGCCATCTGAGCACGCTCCGGATGTTGTGGACGGCATTGCGGTGACTCAGCATGGCGCCCTTCGGTGGGCCGGTCGTGCCGCCCGTGTACTGGATGTAGCCCAGATCGTCCGGCGTCAACTGCACGTCCGGCGAATCGGTTGACTGCTTCTTGAGAATGTCCCGGTGGAAATCCAGGACGGTCTTCCCTGCCAGGGGAGTCACCTTTCCGGACGGAACTTTCTTGGTGAGCTTTCCCAGGATTTGTTTCAACTTTGGCAGGAATGCCGCCACACCCGTGGTGACCACGACGGAAAGTTGGGGAATCTTCTCGGCGATCTTTGCGATCTGTGTGGGAAAGGCGGCGTCCAGGGTAACGAAACCGAGTCGCTTTTCACCCACGCCCAGGTCATTCATCTGATACTGGATTTGGGGGGCCGACATGAGGGGGGAGACGCCGGATACGATGCACCCGGCCTTGAGCGTGCCGAGCAGTGCAATCACGTACTGCGGCGTGTTCGGCAGATTGATCCCTACGATGTCCCCTTTTCGAAAACCGTTCTCGAGCAGCATGTTCGCAAACTGATTCGAGTACCGGTCCAGTTCTGCAAACGTCACGTCCACGCCCAAGTACCCCAGGGCCGTCTTGTTCGCGTTCTCTTCGAAGACGGGCCTGATCATGTCGACGTATGTGGTGTCGAATTCCGAGGGGTCCAGGTCGGTCATGCCCTCGTCCCAGTTCTTCATCCAGAATCGGTCTGCGTATACACTCAAGGGGGTCTCCTTCTCTTGGTAGGTATTGGCCCGCCGTTTTCGTGCCCGTGCCCGATTCAATTCGCTAGAGGCGAGTCAAGCGAGTTAAGTGCCTGTCCCTACCCCCCCCAACTCCTCTACTTGGCCTCCAACTAGCGCGTAAAGTTGCGGACATTGCGAGGGAGCGAGAGCGACCGAAGCAATCTCCTGGCTTCGTATTCCCTCAAGTGAGGCTGGGGGATTGCTTCGCTATCGCTCGCAATATCCGCCCTTTATACAACGCTGAATATGTGTTCGTACTTATGACCTGTCTTATAACTTTGGGCCCAGGACACCAGCTTTCATTGCGGCCCTCATCGTCCTGGACACATCCAACACCGTGGGACCATCCCTTACGACTCGCAGGGTTGTCCGTTTTCCGGGTTCAACTTCAAAATCGCGCTCCCCGTCGAGGCCGAGCACGCAGGGGGCGGATCGTATCTCGATCTCCTCCCCTGTTTCGACCACCCTCTGGTGCCGGACGAAAACCTTTTCGATCAATCCCGGGGCCACGGCCGCAACGACAAGGTGGCCCTTCTTGCCGAGTTCCAGATAGAGGGCCCTGGGTTCTTCTGGGCCGATGCAGTGAATCTGGCCCCCGATCGATGACAGGCCGATACTGTCCGCGCTCGCCCGGTTGAGGAAGATCTGACTCACCTTGTCCATGTCCCAAATGGCCTTGGACCCGGTGAAGATGTCGTCGTACACAACCACATCCACCAGGGCGAGGTCCTTTACCTCTCCGTCCACGAGCACTTCGATTTTTGTGGATCGAAACGAGCACTCTTCCAGAGGCACCCGTTCGCAGGCAAGGAGCCCGGCCGCCATCCCGGCGATGGTCCCCTCAACCATGAATGGGAAGACATTGTTCGTCCCGGTCGAGACCGGCAGAATCGGGACCGTGCCGTTTCCTTTGGCCACGGCTCGATTGGTCCCGTCCCCCCCCAGCACAATGATGCAGGTGACCCCCTGCTCCTGCATGAGTCGAGCCGCCTCGGTGGAGTCCTCCTGTTCCCCGGTGGCCGTGAATTCAAGCGGAAAAACGTGGGCGTCGATCTCGATCTCGCCGGAGGCCCGGCCCACGATCCCGTAGTAGTCAGGCATGAAGCAGATGCGGTCCACGCCCATCTCCGACAACCCGAGCAGGATCCTTCGCACGATCCGGACCTTCTCCTGATTGTCGAACACGCTCCCGTGGGCCACCAGCCTGCGGATGTCCTTGCCCGACGCCGGATTTGCAATAATCCCTACAAGCGCCACGTTTCTTCCTTATGAAATATCATCGAAATCCCTATCGTCTGCTATACGAAGGCCCCGCCCTGGGAAGATCGCCCTTCGGCCCATGGTGCGTGTCGTGCCGTCAGTGTTGCGGCGGAGATTTGTGCCGGGCAACTTCAGGGGAGGGAGAGAAGGAGCCCAAGCAAATCGGAGCCGGAACACTGACGGTACGATACGCCCATCCGACACAACGGCGATCCTCCCGGTCGTGGCCAAGATTAATTCATTCGCATCCCGCCACATACATTCAACGCCTGGCCCGTGATTTCGCTCGCATCGTCCGATGCCAGGAAGACGACGGCATTGCCGATGTCCGTGGGTGTCTGGTCCTTCTTGAAGGGGATCATGGACTGCACCACGAGGCTGTAGACGTCCTCGGGTGGGGCACCTCCGAAGTCCGGCAGGCTGGTCGATGCGAACGAGGCCAGGCGTTCCCACATGGGCGTCCAGATGATGCCGGGACAGACGGTGTTCACGTTTACGTGGTAGGGCGCCATCTGCAGGGCCACGGATTGCGAGAAGGAGATCACACCCGCTTTGGTGGCTGCGTAAGGGGCCAGGAAGTCAACGCCCTGCCGGCCCGCAACCGACGCGATGTTGATGATTCTGCCGCTCTTCTTCTCCTTAAAATAGGGCGCCACGGCCCGATTGCACATGAACACGCCCTTCAGGTTCACGTCCACGACCAAGTCCCAGTCTTCCTCCTCGATGTCCTCGATCAGCGGCGAGGCGGTCGCGTCACCGGTCGGAAGGCCGTCCACGCCCGCGTTCGCCACCAGAATATCGAGGCGGCCCATCTCCTTGATGGTCACGTCCACCATCTCCTTGCACTCATCCGGCTTGCGCACGTCCGTCCGGATGGCCATCGCCTTCACACCCAGTTCCTTGACCTTGGCCGCCACCTTTTCCGCCAGCTCGAGTTTGAGGTCGCTCACCACGACATGCGCGCCCTCCCGCGCTAGGCACATACTGATCCCTTCACCCAGGCCTCCACCGCCACCTGTCACGATCGCCACTCTGTTTTTCAACCGCATCTTGCGTTCTCCTTCTTAGGAGGCTGTTGAAAAAGTCCCATCTGCTGCGTTCGGCTTCATCCCTCGTCATTCAACGTACAGGAAGCACACCTCATTCCTCGGGCTTTCGCCTACCTTGCATCTCGAACTTCTGGAACTTTTTGAACAGCCTCCAGCCACTTTTTCAACGGGCTCTTAGGGTTCGACCAGGATCACCATCTCTTCCGCCTTCGACAGCTTCGTGAAGGCCTCGTCGAGCTTCTCCAGGGGCATGACCGCGCTGACCATGGAGTCCACCTTCACGCTGCCGGACCGGATCAACTCGATGGCAATCTTGAAAGGATCGCTCTGCAACGGGTAGCTCCCGGGAAGACCGGAGAGAAACCCGACCAGTTCCAGGTTCTTCATCATCACCATGTTCAGATCGAGTTCAAAGGGCTGCTCGTAGGTGGACACGATGATCGCCTTGCCGTTCCCGGTGGGGGCGAACTCGATCATCGTCCTCGTAGCTTCCGGGTTCCCCGCACAGTCGTAGATGATGTCCGGCCCGAATCCGTCCGTGAGTTCGTTGATTCTCTCAACCACGTTTTCTGTGCGGGCATTCACGACCTCGTCCGCGCCCAGTTCTCTGGCCTTCTTGATCCTCACGTCCGAAACCTCGGTGACGATCACCCGCCTCGCCCCGGCCGCTTTTGCACACTGCATGACGAACAGGCCAATCGTTCCGCCCCCTTGCACGACCGCAACATCCCCCAGATTCAGCCGGGATCTGCGGACCGCATCCACGGCCACGGACAGTGGTTCGACCAAGGCCGCGTCCTGGTAGGAAACCTCATCGGGCAACGGGTACACCACGCTCGACAGGGGATGCCCACCCAGACCCATCGCAACCGCGTAGTCCGCGTATCCGCCCGCACCCCGGATGGTAATTCGATCCCCGGGCTTGTACAGTTCGACACCGGGACCTGTCTCCGTGACCTCCCCACTCAGCTGATGGCCCAGAATGGCGCTGGGGGGCAACCCGAAGTAGGCCTTGCCAAAGGCCTCAAAGGACCGCCTTGCATTCTCGGTCTTCGGCTCCGGGCCCCATTGCCAGATGTGAATGTCGGACCCGCAGATCGAGGTGTACTTCACCTTCAGCAGCAGGGTCTCGGGAACGAGTTCCGGCTTGGGCATCTCCTCGATCGCAAACTTGCAGGAATCTACCAGGACCGCCTGTCTCATTTCACACCTCCCTTTTTTCATCGTTGGCCTTGCTCTCGAAGCCCCTGGATTCCCGCTTTCGCGGGAATGACAGAATCGTGTCTGAGCACGTTTGAAAACGGACAGTCTAATCCGTCCTACGGCTTCATGAAGCCGATCTTATTGAGCAGTTCGATTGTAGTCGCGTTGACAGGCCGGCCGGCCAGATCCCCGGACGTCAACCACGCTGCCTCTGTCACGTCGCTGGCAGGCACCGGTTCTCCGGAAAGGTACTCAGCCGTGAGGTCGATGATTACGTAGTGGAACCGGACGCGTCCGTCATCATCCCGCTTCACGGCTTGAAAGGTGTGGCAGATCTCGCCGGCCCTCACGCTGATCCCCGTCTCCTCAAGAAGCTCCCGCTCCACGGCCTGCTGCAGGGTTTCTCCCAGCTCTACGCTCCCCCCCGGGATGGCCCACTCCCCAAAGGCCGGCGGCTTTCCTCGGCAGACCAGGAGGACCCGGTCGTCCTTGATCACCACACCGCCCACGGCCAACCGGGGCGCGTCCGGGTACTCGGTTCCCATCCACTGCCTCGCATTCGACACAACGACCCGCGTCGATTCCTCGTGGACCGTCTCTATTTGTCTACAAAGACTGTGACGGCCGCGTTCGCCACCACGATCTGGTCACAGTCCGGCGCGAGCTGGGGAACGCAGAGCCCCTGCGCCATCATGCCGCCCGGCACGGAGTTGACGCTTACCTGTCCGAAGGGGAGCATGTCCTTGACCTTCTCGAGGTCCACTTCCCCCGGCTTCGGCGTGGCCACGAGGACCTCCACCTCCATCTGGTTCGGGTCCTCCAGGCCCACGATTTCCAGGAGCCCGCAAAGGCAGTTGCTGGAGATTGACCGCCCGGCACGCCGCTTCGGTCACATCCTCCCCGTGCAGGTCGGCCCCGGTCCCGAGTTCTACGATGAAGCGCTTTCTCGTCATGGTCCTTTCTCCTTACGGCTTCCTGCGTACGAACCTTCCTACCCGGAAAGGATCAGGATCGCCGGATTCTCGATCCTGTCCCGCAACTCTGCCATGAAAGCTGAAACGGGCGCGCCGTCCAGAACCCGGTGATCGAAGGTGAGACTTGCCGGCATGAGCATCCTGCCCATCACCTGGCCCTCCACCATAGCGGGTCGCTCTACGATCGAGCCGGTCTGGAGGATTGCAGACTCGGGTTGGTTGATGATCGGTGTGCCGTGGGCCCACATGTTGCCGAAGGTGCCGGTGTTCGTCAGGGTGAAGGTGGACCCCGTCACATCGTCGGGCAGAATGGTCCCCTCCCGCGCCTTGGCCACCACGGACGCAACGGCCCGGTTGATCTCGCCCAGGGACTTCTGGTCCGCGTTCTTCACCACAGGGACGATCAACCCGCTCTCGAACTCGGACACCTGCAGGGCAACGGCCACGCCCACGTGAACGTCTTCCCATATGACGACCTTGCCGTGGATCAAGCTTGCGTTCATGACAGGAACGACCTTCAGAGTCCTGGCGATGATGTAGACGAGCAGGTCAGTGTAGGAAACCCGGAAGCCGAGAGTGGCCTCCCGTGCGACGAGGAGCTTTCTCAGCTTGATGAGTTCGGTCATGTCGAACTCGGTCATCGTGGTGAGCTGAGCGGCCACCTGGAGGCTGTGCACCATGTGGTCTGAGATCGCCTTGCGCATCCCCTGAAGGGGAAGCACGGTCTTCACGCGCTTTCCGTCGATGACATCGCCGGTCCACGCCACGGCCGCCGGCGCAACCGCCGCCGCAGGCCCTGCGGCCAGAGCCTTCTCTATGTCTTCCTTTACGATTCGGCCGTTTGGTCCACTTCCTGCCACGGTCGTGTAGTCCAGGTTGTTCTCCTCGGCCAACCTCTTGGCCAGAGGAGAAATCCTGACCTTGCCGGACGGCCCGGCGGCCGGTGCGGAAGCGGGCGCTGAAGGTTCGGCCCCTTTCTCCACCGGAGCCGCTGCGGTCACGTCCGGGGCGGGCGTCTGTGCCTGCAGTTCGGCCAGTTCTTCCTCTGTCCCGGCCAACTGCCCCACCGCCGCTCCCACGGGATGGGTCTCTCCCGGCGGCACCAGAATGTGTAGAAAGCCGGACTCCTGAGCCTCCACGTCGTGGGTCACCTTTGCCGTCTCGACCTGCATGACGACCTGGCCCTTTTCCACCCGGTCGCCTTCGTTGAACATCCAGGCCGCCACCTTGGCCTCTTTCATCGTCATGCCGAGCTTCGGAATTGCTATGTCTCTTGCCATGGATAAAACCTCCAAACTTGTACCAACTGTCGCTTCTGCTCTCTCACTGCTACAGCAACTTGATTCCCGCTGTCTGCACAGCCAGCTCGAACCGCTCGGCGCCCACGAGGTCTGTAATGGCATTTGCCAGGTCCTGCGGTTGAGGCAGACATTGCTTTTCCAGGATGCCCCCCGGAATCGGCATGTTGGCAGCACCGATCCTCTTGACCGGTGCATCGAGCATGTCAAAGGCATTCTCCATGATCTGCATCCCGATCTCTGCCCCGACCCCGCATCGCAACGTGTCCTCGTCCACGATGATCGCACGACCCGTCTTCTCGACCGACTTGAGGATCGTGTCCAAGTCCAGCGGCTCCAGGGTGCGCGGGTCGATCACCTCGACGCTCACCTTGCCTTCCAGCTCGGCGGCCACCCCGAGGGCCAGGCTGACCTGAAAAGACGTTGCGACCACAGTCACGTCCGTGCCCTCCCGCTTCACGTCCGCCACGCCGAAGGGGATCGTGTACTCCTCCTCGGGCACCTCTCCCATCATCGGCAGGAGTTGCTTGTGATAGAAATAGCAGACCGGGTTGTTGTCACGGATCGCCGTCTTGAGCAGCCCCTTTGCATCGTACGGGGTGGACGGCACGACCAGCTTCAGCCCAGGGTGGTGAAGGATCATGGCTTCAGGACACCGGGAATGCTCGTTGCACAGGCCGGAGTAACCACCGATCGCGGCCTTGAACACCAGGGGTACGTTCACCTTCTCCGCGTGCATCATGTGCCACTGCGCGGCCTTGAGCAGCACCTCGTCCGCACAGCAGTACATGAAATCGCCGAACATCAGGTCCGCGACCGGCCGATACCCGGCCATGGCCGCGCCCACGGCCGCCCCAGCAATCCCGTTCTCGGCGATCGGCGCGTCCATGACCCGCTCCGGGCCGAACTGTTGCACGAGCCCGACCGTTGTGTTGAAGGTCGATCCCTGGACGCTCTCGCCAATGATGAATACAGTCTCGTCCCGCTTCATCTCTTCCGCCAAAGCCTCGTTGATGGCCTGCAGATACAGTATCTCTCTCATAGCAAGGTCCTCCTCTCGAACCCTAGTCCGCGTAAACGGCATTATCCAGGATGGATGGTTCCGGATAGGCGCTCTCTTCGCAGAATTTCTCCATTGCCACGACCTCGGCGTCGATCTCCTTGTCGATCTTCTCGATCTCCTTCTTGGTGAGGATCTCCTGCTTGAGCAGCTTCTTCTGGTACAGGACGACCGGATCCCTCTTCTTCATGTTCTCGACCTCCTCCGGCGAGCGGATATCACCGTGCATCCAGTCCGGCGCCCCCTCCACGTGGGAACGGAAGCGAAGACACTTGCACTCGACCAGGGAAGGGCCCTTCCCCTTCCTAGCCCTCTCGGCCGCTACCATGACCGCCTCGGCCACCGCCACCACGTCCTGGCCGTCCACGACCACCCCCGGCATGCCGTAGGCCCCGGCCATACTCGCGATGTCTTCCATGGGGAAGGCATCCTTGATGGGCACGAACTGCCCCATCCCGTTGTTCTCGCAGACCCATATGATGGGAAGCTTCCAGTTGGCCGCCATATTCATGCCCTCGTGCATGGTCCCTCGACCGGCCGAACTGTCGCCGAAGAAACAGGCCACCACCTGCCCTTTTCCGGCCTTCTTCGCGGCGAGGCCCCAGCCCACCGAGACCGGGAAGGCAGAACCGATCGTCCCAGCGGTTCCATATATCCCAAATTCAGGGTCGCAGGCGTGAAACCCGGTCATGCCCTTGCACGAGCCCGTGATCTTGCCGCAGTGCTCGGCCATGAAGCCGACCACGTCCGATCCCTTTCCGGCCGCGTGCGGGATGCCATGGCCGCGATGGTGGGGGTATATATAGTCGTCCTTCCTTAGAAAGGTGGTCCCCCCCACGCCCGGGGCCTCGCCTCCGTACGCGGAGTGGAAGAAGGAAGTGAACTTCCCTTCTCCCAACATCCGGATGGAGGCTTGATCGAACTTCCGGGCACACACCAGGTTCCTGTAGAGCTTGACCAGGTCATTCTTTTTGAGTTTCATGTTACCCTCCCTTGGGTTGACGTATTTTGACGATGAAATACACCTCGTTTTTGTCATGAGAAGGCCATCGACGCTGGAATCCAAAACTTACGCAAATCAAGTGGTTATGTCAATGTTTTGGTTTCAGGTGGTGCTTGTCTTTTCTCTCTAAAAGGAGTATAAATCTCGTTTCCTATGATGGCGTGGAGGCTTACATGCAAGAAGGGCAGAAGAAAAGGGAAATCGCGTCTCCGAGCGGTAAGCTCGGCGTGCTGGTTCCCGGCATCGGCGCCGTGGGAACGACCCTGATGGCGGGCACGTTCTCGATCCGGAAGGGGCTCAGCCTGCCCATCGGATCCCTCACACAGATGGGGACGATTCGTCTGGGCAAGCGAACCGAGAGGCGCAGGCCGCGCATCAAGGATTTCGTACCCATAGCCGGTTTGGATGACCTCGTCTTCGGTGGATGGGACATCCACGGCAAAGACGCCTACCAGATGGCAGTCACGGCGGGCGTATTGCGGCAGGAGCACCTTCAACCGATTCAAGACGAGCTGAAGGCGATCCGGCCGATGAAGGCGGTCTTTGATCCTGAGTACGTGCGCAGGCTGCAAGGGGACTGGGTCAAGGAAGGCAAGACCAAGATGCACCTTGCGGACATGCTGCAAAAGGACATCGACGCCTTCAAGGAAAAGACGGGCTGTTCCCGGTTGGTGATGGTCTGGTGCGGGTCCACCGAGGTGTATCTGCAGGCCAAGGAAGTGCACGCGGACCTGGAGCGATTCGAAAAGGGGCTCAAGGAAAGCCACCCTGCCATTGCACCCAGTATGATCTACGCCTACGCGGCGATCCGAAACGGCATTCCCTTTGTCAACGGCGCTCCGAACCTTACCGAGAACATCCCTGCCCTCCTCTCCCTGGCGCACCAGACCAAGTGCCCGGTGGCCGGAGACGACTTCAAGACCGGCCAGACGATGATGAAGACAGTGATCGCACCGGCCCTGAAGGCCCGGATGCTCGGCCTCGACGGGTGGTTCTCCACGAACATCCTGGGCAACCGGGACGGAGAGGTGCTCGATGACCCGGATTCCTTCCGGACGAAAGAGGTGAGCAAGCTCGGCGTGCTGGAACACATCCTGCAGCCCGATTTGTACCCGGAACTCTACGGCAACTCGTACCACAAGGTGAGGATCAACTACTACCCGCCCAGGGGCGACAACAAAGAGGGCTGGGACAACATCGACATCTTCGGCTGGATGGGATACCCGATGCAGATCAAGATCGACTTCCTGTGCAGGGACTCGATTCTGGCCGCGCCGATCGCCCTGGACCTGATCCTCCTGATGGATCTGGCGAAACGGGCGGAGAAGTACGGGATCCAGGAGTGGCTGTCTTTCTACTTCAAGAACCCGATCGTCCCGGAAGGCCTGTACCCCGAGCACGACCTCTTCATTCAGCTCGCCAAGATGAAGAACAACCTGCGTTACCTGATGGGCGAGGATTTGATCACTCACCTGGGCGTGGAGTACTACCCAAACTCCACGTAGGCCGCTGGGAATACACGTTATTGCTGAGACGGCAGACTAACCGATGGTCTTTTCGTGTCCCTTCCAGAACGCCTTCTTCACGTCCTTTCGGAGGATCTTCCCAATGGGCGTCTTCGGGAGGGCATCCCAGAATTCGATGGTCTTGGGACACTTGTACCCTGCCAGCCTGCCCTTGCAGTGTTCGATCAACTCCTCTGAAGTCGCCTTCTCCCCTGCCCTCAAGACCACGGCCGCCTGCACCCTTTCTCCCCACCTCTCGTCCGGCGCCGAAACGACGGCGCACTCCATAACCGCAGGATGCTCGTACAGCACGTCCTCGGTCTCCTTGGGGTAGACATTCTCACCGCCGGTCACGATCATGTCCGCCTTCCGGTCGACCAGGAAGAGATAACCCTCTTCGTCGATGTAGCCCATGTCACCGGAGTGGAGCCAGCCGCCTCGAATCGTCTTCTTGGTCTGCTCCTCGTTCTTCCAGTACCCTTTCATCACGTGTTTTCCGCGAATCGCGATTTCGCCGACCGCACCCGGCTGCACAGGTGCGCCCTCCTCATCAACAATGCGCAGATCCGCACACAGGGACTCTTTTCCTGCGCTCGCCAGAAACCTCGTCCCCTCTCCTTCCAGAACGTGATCCCACGGCGCAAGCCCGCTGGCGCCGAGAGCTTCGGTCATCCCGTAGGCCTGCATGAACCGATCACCGAATTTCTTGATGCACCTCTTCAAAACCTCGGGAGGAAAAGGGCTTCCTGCGTAGGAGATGAGCCGCAGGCTCGACAGATCGAAGGAATCGATGTCCGGATACTCGAGCAGCCACGTGTACAGGGTGGGCACCATATTGACGTGTGTGCACTTCTCGTCCTGGATCAGCCTGAGGATCTCGCCGAGGTCCGGTCTTCTGTTGATCGCAACCTTCCCGCCCACGAGCAGCACGGCAAGTGCCGGCCAGAAGGAAACGTGAAACAGGGGAAGAACGAAGCAGGTCGAGTCGTCGTACCGAAATCCGCAACCAAGAGCCGCAGCGATCGTGGCGGTCATGATGTTCCGGTGCGTCATCAGCACTCCCTTTGGAAGGCCGGTGGTGCCGCCGGTGTACATCAGAATGGCAACCTCGTCCTCGTCCACATCCACATCAGGCTCCCGGGCGGAAGCCTCTTCGAGCAACGTTTCGTAGTACGCAGCCCCCTCGATCTCTTTATCCAGTGCAATCCAATTCCGAATATCCGGCAGCTCCGCCTTGAGTCCGAGCGCCCTGTCTTCGTATTCATCGCCTACCAGAAAGCAGACCGCCTCGCTGTCGTTTACGATATAGGCGATCTCAGAGTCGGAGAGGCGGAAATTCAGGGGCGTCACGCTCATACCGAGTTTCCCGGTGGCAAAGTAGATTTCCAGGTACTTGTGCGTGTTTGACGCCAGGACCGCCACACGGTCGCCCCTCCGGTAGCCCATGCCGAGCAGAGTGTTGGCCAGTCGATTGACCCGGTCATTGAGCAGGCGGTGGGTCAGCCTCGTCCCCTCGAACACCACGGCCTCGAAGTCCGGACAGATCCTTGCGCTCTTCTTCGGGATATCTCCAAGGGTATACATGGCCAACCTCCATCTTCTCTACTTCTTTACGTCGGCTTCAACGTTACTTTCTTTCTGCTTCTGCGTGAACTCGTCCGGCTTTTCACGGTAGATGTCCAGGGCGGCCTGGATCGCAGGGCTGTTCTGCAGCCACTGTATCGCATTTCTCTCGACCGCAAGGGCCGTATCGATGCTTCCCCCTTCTGCAGACCTCTCCATGACCTCCTTGCCCATCCGGAGCGCGATCGGGCTCTTGGAACCGATGATCCCGACCATCTCTTCGAACTTCTCCTCGAACTCCTCGTCCTTGAACACTCGGGTCAACATGCCCATCTCGTACATCTCGCCGGCCGTGTAGTCCTTCCGGCCGCTGTACACCATCTCTCTTGCGCGGTAGATGGGCATGCTTCTCGGCAGTCGAGCCGTTCCACCCCACCCCGGCAGAATCCCCATGTTGATTTCGGTGGTTCCCATCTTGGCCGAAGCAGTCGCATACAGGAGATCGCAACACAGGGCGAGTTCCAGTCCCCCTGCCAGGCAATACCCGTGTATCCTACCAATGACGACCTTTTCACACCCTGTGATCGACTTCTGAACGTCCAGGCCTTCGTGGGCCAACCAGTTCATCGCATTCTGATGCTCGGCAAGAGACGGGAATACGGAAAGATCTCCGCCGGTACAGAACGACTTTCCGGCCCCGGAGAGCACGACGACGCCCACTGAGGGGACCTCCCTCACCCTGCGAAAGGCCTCGACGAGTTCCTTTGCCATTTGCCGATCGATGGCATTGTACTTGTCCGGCCGGTTCAGGGTAATCCTGCAGACGGCGTCATTCTGCCCCCCGATCTCGTACAGAATGGTTTCATACGTTTCGGCGCTCATGCCTGTCTCCTTCCCGTGCTCGTTTGATCCTTCTTTCTGCTTTCTGCGAATCAAAAAGAAATGGATGCGATGCGCTTCAACGGAAGCCGGAGAGACCCGAAGGACGCTGTGCCCACCAGGGAGATCTCCGCATCCACGTCGATGACGAACTCCTGCCCATCCCGCATCGTCAACGCAGCCCGGTCCCCGGCCCCCTTCTCAAAAAATCTCAAAGACGCGAGCATGCTCAGGTCCACATCCACCTCGGCGTCTCCCATCCGCCCCCGCAGGTAGTACTTCCGGTCGAAGGAGATGTCCTCGAGCCGTGTCTTCATCCCTTTGCTGTCCTCTACCTCGCCCGACGGCCCCTTCTCCATGATCGGCTCCTGATCGGAGGGGTTCGTATGCACCAGGCCGTGCTGTAACATATCCATGATGATTTCCATGCCTTTTTCAATCGAATATCGGGAATCGATCATCTGCCAGTAGCCAAAGCTCTCAGCCATGACCAGGAGCAGGTATGCGATAAGAGCTTCGTCGTGGCTAATCCGTACCGTACCGTTGGCAACCGCTCTCCTCAGGTCCTTCAATATGGGCCGGCTGAGCACCCGAAACGACTCGATCGCCTTCTGGGCCAACACGGGGTCGCTTCTTCCGACCGCCCCTCGAATCATGTTGAGAATCCCTCGATACCC
>RCNG010000189.1_pt1 | contig 25716 bp, 16 predicted proteins | sample 2041371 | NCBI WGS metagenome assembly RCNG01 (sample SAMN09708227, study PRJNA481090) | Marine sediment metagenome, whole genome shotgun sequencing project. | biome: marine sediment; feature: ocean; material: sediment; isolation source: Sewage treatment plant 1 marine sediment (STP1) ... | reverse complement strand
CGCCGTCGCCGAAGGTCCAGCTCCAGGCCGTGGGGCCGTCGGTGGACTGGTCGGTGAACGTCACCGCCACCGGGGCCGTGCCCGACGTCGGCGTACCGGCGAAGGCCGCCGTGGGCGCCGTGCCCGCAGCGCCGCCCGTGACGCTGATGTCGTCGAAGGCCATACCGTCGGTGGTGATCATGTAGTTGTCGTACTGCTGAAACTTCACTACGAACGTCCCGTTCAGGCTCAGGCCGTTGGATGCCGCCAAGGCATCGACGTCGAGATCCCACTGGCGCCAGACGTTGTTGGTGTAGCTCGCCCCGTTCAGGTCCTGGACCTTGATGAACGAAGCCCCGCCGTCGTCCGAGAAGTACACGCCGTCACCGGAGTGTGTTTCGTCGCTGAAGTCCTTCCACCAGTAGCTCAAATCCACCTGGCCCTCGCCGGCGAGGTTCAGGTGCAGCCAGGCCTGGTTGGTGCTGTAGGTGCCGTTGCTGGAGCAGTCCATCGTCAGGTGGTAGCTGCCCGAGTGAGGCGTGTTCGCCGTCGTCACCTGGATGCGTCCCGTGTTGTTCGAGGCGGACGTCCAGTTCGGGCCCAGCGATCCGGCTTCGAAACCTTCGGTGAAGGGCAGCGAAGCATACAGGTCGCCAGGATCCGACACGGTGATGTAGCCGATCTTGATCTCGTCGTCCGAACCGAAGGCGTTGGTCGCCGTCAGGGTGACGGTGTAGGTGCCGGCGGCCGTGTAGGTGTGGCCCGGGTTCTGGGCCGTGGAGGTCCCCCCGTCGCCGAAAGTCCAGCTCCAGCTCGTCGGGGTATTGCTCGACCCGTCGGTGAAGTTGACCGTCAGGGGCAGGTAGCCGCTGGTGGGCGTACCGGTGAAGTTGGCCACTGGCGGATCCTGGGGCGGCGTGCCGCCGCCTACCGCAGCCTCGGCGTCGATCATCCCGTAACCGCTGTAGCGATCCCAGCCGCTGCCGGACTCCACGCTGGTCACGTCCTGGGCGGTGTTCATGATCTGGTCGCGGATCTGGGCCGGTGTCCAGCCCGGATTCTGGCTCTTGAGCAGGGCGCCCACGCCCGCCGCGTAGGGCGTCGCGCAACTGGTCCCGTTGAAGAATCCGCTATAGTCACTCGAATCGTAACCGGCCGAACCCAGAAGGTCGGTGGTCGGCAGGATGGTCGGAGCCAAGATGTCCACGGCGCCTGCGGCGTCCTGGGAGTTCAGGCCGAAGTTGGAGCCCCACCAGCGCTCACCGTCGCAGGTGTAGCCGTTGGGATCGGTGTTCACACCCGGGTTGACCTCGGTGCTGCTGCTGCTCGAACGCTTGCGCTCGCCGCAGGGCGAAGCCGCGCCCACGCCGATCACGTAGGAGTTGATCGCCGGATAGCTGATGGTGCTGGCGTTCTCGTTGCCGGTGGCGGCAAAGATCGTGCAGTCGGCGTTGTTGGCGTACTGGATCGCCGCGTCGGTGCTGGCATCGCTGCTGATGGCCGCGCCGAGGCTCATGCTGATCATGTCCGCACCGTTGTCGGCCGCGAAGTAGATCGCGTTGACGATGGCCGAGAAGTACATCGAACCCGCGCTGTTGGCGACCTTCAGCGGCATGATGCTGGCTCCGCCGGCGATGCCCACGGCGCCCAGGTTGTTGTTGGCGATGGCCGCGGCCACGCCGGCGCAGGCGGTCCCGTGCCCAGGATCGGAGCTGTTGTCGTCGGGATTGCTGTCGTTGTCGCCGTAGTCGTAGCCCGTGACCTGGTTGAGGTCAGGATGCCCCGCCTCGACACCGCTGTCGATGATGGCGACCACCACACCGGAGAGGCCGTAGGTCACGTCCCAGGCTCCGGGGGCGTTGGCGTCGAAGCCGACCGTGCCGACGGTGTTGGGCAGGTCATGTTCGTAGGTGCCACCCCAGTCCAGGTCGGGCAGCTGGACCGTGTTGTTGTGGCCCCAGTTGTCGGCGTACATGGGATCGTTGGGCACCGCGGCTGGGAAGGCGCGCCAATCCGGCGTCGCATACTCGACGTTGGGATCCCTAGCGAAGGCCGCGGCCATGTCCACGATGTCGGCCCTGCCGTCGGTTTCTATCTTGTAGAGGCGATCGACGCCCAGCCGTTCCGCTTCGAGGCGGTTGGCCGGATCGATGGTCGCCCGCGAAAGGGCCCTGGCGCCGAAGGAATTGCTCAGGGCGTCAACCGAGGCCAGACCGGTGGATACCCCAACGGCCTTGTCGCTGCGGCGCCGGAGGTCGGCCGCCTGCATGGCTTCGGGCGTGAATTTCACGAGAATACGGGTGGGATGATAGGGCAGGACGGTTTCTCCCGAAAACTGGTATCCGTCCTGGACGGGCACGAATTCCCGCGGCTGGGTATCGGCGCCCTGGGCGATGGCAATCACTCCGGTCATAAGGGCGATGACCAGGATCAGCCTCATCATAAAGTGGTTCATTATTCCTCCTACCGATGGTGTCCTGAAATTGGCGAGATTAGGACCGGGCCGCGTTGTCGGCCGCGGGCGGTTGGCATGGAGGGATGTCTCCTTTCGTGCATGCCGGTAAAAAGGAATCCGGCTCCCCCAGAGTCGGATCAGCTTGGATTCAGGGGCCATCGAAGGATGGGCCCCTTCCTGAATCAGAGGGAGATTATCACAACTTCGTGATTCTGGTCAATATCCATAATGATACTCAATCCCATATCCCCAGTGACCTTATGGGGTTTCGCCCATCGGTTCGTCTCCCCCCAGAAGGGACTCTCAGCCCCACACCCCCTGTGCCGTGAGTTGTTTTTCTGCTGCGGGCGCCCATCCCCGGTTGGCGGCCGGACTCGCGGGACTGGGATGAAGGACCGTGCCGATGTGCTCAGGCCGATGCAAAGAGGCCGCCAGGGATGCCTGGGGCCCGAACAGCAGGTCCAGCTTCTTGCGGGCAAATCCCCCCACCCCGATCACCCATTCCGGCTCATACAGATCGACCAGACTCAACAACCGCTGGTCGCAGGCGGCAAATAGGGGCGCCGATTCGGCGGCCGGCAACTTGTCCGGAGTGCGGTTGCGGGCGCTGGCCTCCATGAAGACCAGAGGACAGTAGTTGACGATGATATGTCCGGCGAAAAATCCCTCCGGGCCGCCGAAACGCTCCCCGAAAAAACCCCACAACCGACGGCCGCTCACTTCCGATCGATTGCTTTCCAGACCCAGGACAGGTCGCTTGGGATGTTCGGGATCCGGACGATCCACTTGTCCGGAAAGGCCCAGGAAATCCCGGACCGCGGCGATCTCCCCAAAGGGGACCCCGGTTTGCGCCATGCCCCAGGGGCCGGGGTTCATCCCCAGCATCAGGACGCGCCGGGGCGAGGCCCCCCATTTTTCCACATACTGCTCGTGAAGCGACCACGCGTAACGCAGGGGATTGTAGACCCAGGCGACCGGGTCGCCGAATCGGAATTGATCCACGCCGTCCCGCAGCCGGGCCGTGGCGGTCAGGACCTGGGCGGCGAATCCGGGTTGGGTGAGTCGGTTCATCAAGGCTCCACGGTTGAGGACTTCCGGAGGGCTTGCCATCGCTCGCCCGACATGACATCCTACCATGTCTTCATCTCATCACGAAACCCAGGAGTAACCCATGCGCATGGTGGTGATTCTCATGATGATGGTCCTGGCCTCGGGCTGCGGCGGCAACCAGGCAAAAAATGGAGCCGATCTTCTTCTGGTCGGTGGTCACGTGATCACCCAGACAGATTCTTCCTTCCCTGCTCCTCCCACCGCAGTGGCCGTGGCCGGAGGCCAGATCCTGGCCGTGGGATCGGATGAGGAAATCCTGGAATCCAAGGGACCCGACACGCGGGTCCTGGACCTTGACGGCGCCACGGTCATCCCCGGCCTTGTCGACAGCCATTGCCACCTCTACGGTTTGGGCAAGAGCCTGGCGCAAATAGACTTGATGGGCACGGATTCGCCCGCAGAGATCCTGGAAATTGTCCGGACAGGAGCGGCCGATTTCGCCGCCGGCGCCTGGATCGAGGGCCGCGGTTGGGACCAGAACGACTGGGAGATCAAGGAGTACCCCGACCGCGGGATGCTGGACGCCGTCATCCCTGACCGTCCGGTATTCCTGCGCCGCGTCGACGGCCACGCCGCCTGGGCCAACAGCGAAACCTTGCGGCGGGCAAACATCGCCCGGGACACGCCCGACCCCGCAGGCGGCGAGATCATCCGCGACGAAAACGGCGACCCCACCGGGATCCTGATCGACAACGCCGCCGACCTGGTGTTCGACGTGATTCCCGAAGTCGGCGCCGCCGAAACCCGGCGGCGCATCAAGCTCGCGGTAGAGCACTGCGTGGCCCACGGCCTGACGGGCGTCCATGAAGCCGGCGTCAGGTGGGAGCGCGCCCAGGTTTATCGCGAACTGGCGGCGGCCGGCGAACTCGACCTGCGTGTGTACGCCATGTACGACGACAATCCGCCCACGCTGGAAAAGGCCTACGCCGAAGGTCCCGTCTTCACCGACGGGGACATGCTGACCATCCGGGCTATCAAACTTTATGCCGACGGCGCCCTGGGGAGCCGCGGCGCCTTGCTGCTGGAGGACTACACCGACCAGCCCGGCCACAGGGGCTTGCCCGTGACTCCGGCCGATCACATGCGCGAGGTCATGACCCTCGGCGGCGAGGCCGGATTCCAGATTTGCACCCATGCCATCGGTGACGGGGCCAACCACCTGGTCCTCGACCTCTGCGAAGAAGTGCTCGGTGATCTGAAACCGACCGACGCCCGCTGGCGTGTGGAGCATGCCCAGATCCTGGCTCCGGAAGACATACCGCGCTTCGGCAGGCTGGGTGTCATCGCCGCCATGCAGCCCGTCCACTGCACCAGCGACATGGACTGGGCCGACGAACGCCTGGGTGAAGAGCGCCTGGCCGGCTGCTACGCTTGGCGCTCTCTGCTCGATACCGGCGCCCACCTGTGTTACGGCACCGATTTCCCGGTGGAAAAAGTGGATCCCCTGGCGGGGCTCTATGCCGCCATCACCCGGACCCATCCCGACGGCACCCCCATCGGCGGCTGGCAACCCCAGGAAGCGGTCGATGCAGCCACCGCCCTCGAGCTCTACACCGCCGGCGGCGCCTACGCCGGTTTTGAGGAAGAAAAAGGAGGCCGGATCGGCGAGGGTTTTCGGGCCGACCTGACCGTCCTGGATGGCAACCCGGTGACCTGCAACCCCGTCGATCTCTTGAAGATGAAGGTGAAGATGACCATCGTGCAAGGCCGGGTCGTTTTTGAAAACCCATAGCCACTGACGGCCATTCTTCTGGAACAATCTGGCTGCAGAGGCGTATTTTCCTACTTGTTATCTGTGTGATGAGGATTTGTTTCGTCCGCGGCCCCGGTCCATGTCGGGGTCCTCACCTGCCGGCCGTGGTCGGCCTCCCCAATGGAGAAAAGAACATGCGTTCCGAAAATCTCAAAAGCAGGTTGGCCTTTCTGAGCCTCCTGGCCCTCTTCGCTCTGGGGACCGGCACCGCCCTTGCCGAAGAGCCGGGCAGCTTCGCCGACGCCCTGGCCCAGGCCGCCAAGGAAGACAAGGTCCTGGTGGTCGACTTCTTCACCGATTGGTGACCGGGCTGCAAAGTGTTCGCCCGTGAGGTGAACGAAAACGCCGAGATGATCGCCGCCCTCGAAGGCGCCATCCTCTACAACGTGGATTGCGAAAAAGGCGAAGGCATCGAGATCGCCAAGAAATACGAGATCCGCGGCTACCCGACCTACCACGCCGTGAACGGCAAGGGTGAAATCACCGACAGCTGGATCGGCTACGAAGGACCCGAAAAGTGGTCTGCCTCGGTCATCGCCGCCAAGGCCGACCGCCGCACCCTCGCCGAGAAGAAGACCGCCTTCGAGACCGAGCCGGACCTGGCCCTGGCAATCGCCCTGAGCAGCGCCGCCTCGGTCGGATCGGACTACAAGGGCGCCGTCACCTATCTGAGCAAGGCCCAGGAACTGGATGAAGCCAACGCCAAAGATTACAAGGACCAGATTTTGTCCAACATGATCTACGGCCTGGAAGACGATTCGTTCTCCATGGACCAGGTGGTCGCCAAGGCCGAGCCCGTGATGGCCTCGGAAGATACTCCCGTGGACGAAAAGCTTTACCTGGCCCTGATGCTGAAGCATTTTGCCGGCCAGAAAGGCCAGATCGACAAGGCCGTTCCCTTCATCGCGGCCGCCTACGCCGCCAGCGAAGGCACCACCGACGAAAAAGCCGTCAAGTACCGCAACTACCTGGCAGTTGATCACGCGCTGCTGGTTGAGAAGGACAAGGATAAGGCTCTCGGCCTTTACCGCGGCCGGTTGCCCGAAGGCTGGCAGGAAGATCCCGGGAAGCTGAACGACTTCGCCTTCTGGTGTTATGAGAACGACATAAATCTGGAAGAAGCCCAGGGACTGGCACTGAAGGCGGTCGAACTGGCCGAAACCGACCAGGATAAGGCCAACAGCCTGGACACCGCGGCGGAGATCTGCAACGCGCTGGGCAACTGCGACGAAGCCCTGGCTCACATCAAGCAGGCCATCGAACTGGATCCCGACCGGGAGTACTTCCAGGAGCAGCTGGCCCGATTCGAGAAGGCGGTCGAGGACAAGAAGAAGGGCTGATCTCCTTCCTGTTCGCACAGCAAAAGGGCCTGGCCAAGCCGGGCCCTTTTCTTGTCATTCGCCCAGTGTCTAATTCCAGCCAGACAAAGACGCCGAAACCCGCCAGTACCCGTGATGCCCGTCTTCATCGGCGGGATCCTTCGCCCGAATGTCCTCCACCTTCCAGGTCACCGTATGTTCACCCGGCGTAAGCCAATCACTCAGGTCGATGAATTCCGGATCGGCGACATCGCCCGGGCACCAGCCGCTCCGCGAATAGTCGCTGCTCCACGAACCGTCGGCCCACTTTGCGCAGTAGGGATTCACCGTCCGGAAATCCTCGCAGTCGTTGCGCCAGGGGCGCCACCGGTAGACCTCCTGGCCGTCCACCAGCAGCACGTTGTCCTTGGTGATGAACTCGTCGGCGTCGGTGCCGTCGGTGCAATGACCCGTCGTGATCGCCGCCACTTCGACCCAGCGTGTGTTGCGGGGGATGAACACTTCAGCGGTGATCTCGGGGGTCTCCGCGGTCAGTCCACCGTCCGGGAAAAGTGCGCCCACGGTCCAGGTCGGCGGATCGACCCCGCCGGCGACGTCGGGCACAAAGACCAGCTCGGCGTCGACCTTCCAGGCCGGGGAAACCCAGGTGTCGATGAAGACCTCGAATTCGCAATGGCCCGTCAACAGGGGCACCACGTGGGTGATGTCCACCTCGTGGCTGATCGCCCCACCGTAGGCCGTCATGAACCGCGCCAGCTCCACCGGCGCCATCCCCGGTTTGACCAGGCGGATCCAGCCGGCCCGATCCCAGCGGTCGACCATGTTGCGGATGTCCTTGCGTATGGGGCGAACCTCGAGCCTCAGTATCACCCGAGAAGGGCCACGCCCACCCTTCATCTCCCGGAAGGTGGCCATGACCCGGCCCTTGTCGCGGGCCGAAGCGAAGGGGGAATCGTACCTGGTGGTGTCGTCGGGAGTGAAGTGGATGGTCACGTCATCGAACAGGGGAATGGTTTCCGGCTCGGGTGGAACGACCCGTTCGCCACATCCCGACGCTACCAGCAGGACAACAACCAACATCACCGGAGCGGCCAGGATCTTCATGAAATTCCCCCGTCTGTCTACTTGATGTAACCCAGGGAGCGCAGCTGTTTGCGGATCTCCTCGTCGACGCCCTCGTCGCGCTCACCCTCGGGCCCCACGGCCGGCCTCAGCGGCAGGTAGCTGGCGACGCGCTGCTTCTCCATCTTCTCGATCCGTTTCAATCCCGCTTTGGTGGCACCTTCGGTCAGGATGCGGCCGGGCATGTCCTGCGCCGGCGGCAGGCCCATCAGGGCCAGGAACGTGGGGCAGATGTCCAGCAGCTCCAGGTGCCCGAACTGGTACCCCGCTTCGTAGAGCGGACTGCGCACCAGGAAGATCCCCCACTCGCTGTGCTCGGCCGTGCCCTTGTCTCCCGAGCGGCGCGGCCCATAAAATCCATGATCCGACAGCACCACCGCCTGGCGTTCGGGTGGGAACCAGCTCAGAACCTCGCCGACCACCTCGTCCAACCAGTCGTAGTAGCGCTTCACCACATCCTGAAACACCGCGTCCTTCTGCGGATCATGCAGGATGGACCCCTGTTCGGGAACCATGTAATTGTAGAAGTGGTGGCTGATCATGTCGGGCCCGCGCAGGTAGAAGAAAAAGAGGTCGTCATCCCTGGCGGCGGCCAGCATGCGCATGACCGCAAGGTAGCCCAGGTCCGCGGCCAGGATGTCCCGCAGTTTGGCGATGTCCCGGGGATATTTTTCTTCAACCGCCGCCAGATCGTTCGCATTGAGGAAGGGCAGGAGCGTGGCGGCGGTCAGGGAATCGGGGTCCACCCTCAGGGCCACCACCCGGTCGGTCAGGGAATCGGGGTAGACCAGGTTGGCCAAAGGACGGTCCCGCCCACGACCGTAGGGCAGGTAGTCGCTGACCATCACGCCCTCGATGGGCCGGGCGGGATAGGTGGTCCACATGCCCGCCACCGCGGTGGACTTGCCCACAGCGCCGATCATGTCCCACAGGGCCGGAGCGTACCAGGCGCTGCCGGTGACGGGCTTCTGGCCGGAACCACGGACGAAACGGGCAACCCCGTGCACCTCGGGTTTGACACCGGTCAGGATGCTGGCCCACAGCAGGGGTGATTTCTCCAGGGGGAAGAATGTCTTCATGCGGCCGTGGGCAGACTGGGCCCGGAAGGCTTTCAAGTTCGGCAGGCGGCCCTCATCGATCATGGGCTCCAGAAGGCGCCAGTCGGCCGAATCGATGCCGATCACCACCAGCTTCTGCGCCTCGGGATCAGTTGACGGTTGGCCGCCGCATCCGGACAGGAAGGTCATCGCCATGACCGCCAGCAGGATAGCCGTCAACATACCGCCGGGGTTCCTCATGCCCATCCCAAGTCTCCTTCAGATCGAAACCCGCAGGACATCCTTCAGGGCCAGGCCGGCCAGAAGGGAAAAAATCATGAAGGCCAGCAGCCAGTGGAGCTCCACCCCGAAGTAGGTGGTATGGCGTTCGGGAAGTTTCAGGGTCATTTCCTGCACCGCTCCGTCACCCGGCAGTCGCGGGGCTCCGGGATAGAGCACGGCGTGGAGCCAGTTCTTCCTGCTGGTTTGCCCCAGAGACACCAGGTCCTCCCCCACCACCAGGTTCCGGCCGCCGATTTCCTCGGCGCCGTCCATGAGCTGCAGGCGGTGGGTCCCCGGATCCTCGGCGCGCAGGCGCCAGGCCAATGAGCCGCTGACGGTGTCACGGACCGGACCGGCTTCCACCGTCACCCCCGGAGGCGTCACGAGGGTAATCCTGTCCAGGGAGGCGGCCGCTTTTTCGGCCAGGGTCACCGACAGGACCGTGGTCTCGCCGGACAGGAAAGGGCGGTGGGCGTAGCGGGCGTCCAGCTGGGCCAGGGTGAACACCATCGGGATGGTCAACACGACCAGGGCGGGCAGGGTCAGGCTCAGATAGCGCAGGTTCGCCTTGGCCAGATCGGTCTGGATCCGGCCGACCACCCGCATCCGATCCTGGTACAAACCCATTTCGTAGATGTGGCCGAACAACCGGTCGCGGGTCTTGTCCAGACGGGCCTGGGGCGTGACGGCCTTGAACAGCAGAAGGGCCCACACGGCGGTGAATGCCGCGGTGACCAGCATCACCAGCAGCGGGGAACCGCCCAGGATGCCGACCAGCAGGTCGAAAATCTTGCCGATGATGTCCGTGAGCCAGGTCATGCCCGATCAGTCCTTACGAGATGTAGCCCAGTCCCTGCATCCGCTTGCGGATCTCGTCCTCGTCGCCGCCGTCCTTGTCGAACTTGGCGATCTCACGCTCCAGCACGTGCTGCACGAACTCTTCCGGCGAGGAATAGCCCGCGATGGCGCTGTACTTCTTGATCTTCTCCATCAGGTCCTTGTCGATCTTGATCTTGTCTCCGCCGCCGAACATGGGGCGCCTCCTTTGCAGTGATATTACCGACCCGCGCTGAACAGATCGCCGCCCACCATTTCCGCCGGGGGCTTGAGCCCGAACAGGCGCAGGATGGTCGGGGCCATATCCAACAGGGCGGGGTTTTGCCTGAGCACCGGCCGGTTGGCCATCAGGATTCCCGGCACTTCCGACGCGGCGATGCAGTGGTCACCGCTCCACTTGAGCATGTTGTCCTCGAACTGGACCGCGGGAACCTTGCCGAGCGCGCTCTCGTTGCTGCCGCGCCAGCCCGCGTAGTAACCCACCACGATGTCCGGGCCGATCCGGATCATGTCGCCATGATAGACCTGGTCCGAGCGGTCGGCCGTCTTGATGGCCCGGCGCCCGTCCAGGGGATCGACCACCTCTTCCAGCTTGGCCTTGAGTTCCGCAAGAAGCTGCTCCTGCTCGGCTCCCGGCTGGACGATGCCGTGAACCTCGCGCCCGGCCAGGTTGATATACAGGCCGTTGATGCCGATGGCGTAGGCCCGCGTGCGACTCCAGTCGACGCCGAACAGCATGTCCACGTCGCCGGGCTCCACGCCCTCTTCGAGGGCCAGGTAGCCGTTGTCATAGAGCCAGGTGTTCACGTGGAAGGCGCGGTTCCAAGGGGCGAACCCGTGGTCGCTCATGACCATGATGACCGCCTCGTCGCCCGCTTTTTCCACCGCCAGGCCCAGAGCCGCATCGAGTTCCGCGTAGACGTCCCGGATCCGGAATTCGTGAAGGTGGTCGCTGTCCGGGTAAGTGGGCGACGAGTGATCCATGTTGCGCCACATCATGTGGCAAACCTGGTCCGGAGAGTTGAAGTAGAAGAAGAGAAAACCCCGGTCGAGGCCCGCAAACCGATCGAGTTCCACTTCCAGCTGGTCCAGCCTTTCCTGCAGGATGAGATCGCTCTGCTGGACGTAACCCTCGTCCCCGAAAAACCCGTTCTCCAGGGCGCTGGTGTCGTCGGGCAGTCCCTGGGTGTAGAATAGGCCCGATTCCTCCGCGATTTCCCGGCTGTATTCGGGGGGCGTGCTGATGGGCATTTCGGGATTCACCGGATCGATCTGCACCGGCGTGACGTAGAGCCGCAGGTGCGGTCCCGTTTCTATCAGGTAGAATCGGCAGATGCCGCTGACGCTCTTGATGACCGGGAACATCTCGAAACTGACGGTGACCCACTCGCTCCACTCGCCTTCGGCCAGGACGATCTCGGTGTCCCCGGCCTTGATCCAGGCGGAACGGTTGCCCTCATCGACGATGATCTCGACCGGAACCACCGCTTCGGGGTCCCCCTCTTTCCAGGTGTTGGTCGGGCCCACCAGATCCGCCGTGCAGCGGCCGTCGTAAAGATAGACCGAGACCACCCGGCCACCGCCCAGGTCCCGCTCGACCGGAGGGTCGTCGGTGATCAGGGTCGAGATGCCGTAGTTCCCGGTGATGTCGGGCGTCCCCATCCCCGACAGGCTGCGGGCCTCGCACTCGACCGGCGGGAAATTCGAGGGTACCTTGAAAATGGTCACATCCTCGCCTGCGTCAGTAAGCAGTTCCCAGAACGCCACCCCTTTGCGCAGGTTCCGCACCTCGCTCCCGCCGCGGGGAATCTTCCAGGAGCCGATTTTCCAGAAGCGGGTGGGCCCCTTGGCCTCACTGGCGCTGAAAAACGGCAGCAGGGTTTCGGGGTCCCGGTGGATAAAATCGAAAATGCCGTGACCGCCTGCATCCATTCCAGTGATGAAGTTGGACCAGGCCACCGGCGACTGGGGCGGCGTCGAGGTGCCGAAAGGCGTCACCTGGCCGTCGGCTGCCAGGAACCTGTCGAAGTTGGGCATGACTCCCTGGGCGCGGAACTCCTCCAGCAGGTTGGGATCCATGCCGTCGAATCCGAGCACCAGCACCTTGGGACCGTTCTCGGCCGCCAGCGCGGCGCCGCACACCAGATGCGCAATCACCAAAATGACCAGAAGAGCCCTCATGACGCCTCCTCCTGGCGGAAAATGCTCCGGCCGGTCATGTGGGCCGGCGCTGCCAGACCCAGCAGGTCCAGCACCGATGGGGCAAGATCGACCAGATTGGGCTTGGTCACGGGAAATGGCAGCGAAGAAAAGACCACGCCGGGCACCTGCCGGGGATCCATGCAATGGTCGCCCGACCAGCTGCGCGTATTGTCGCTGATGACCGTGCTCGTGACCGCGCCCACCGCCGCGTCCCAATCGGTGCGGTAGCCGGGTTTGTAACCGACGATGGCGTCGGGTCCGTTTTCGCGGTAGGGCCCCTGGTAGATCTCCTCGCCCGCCCACAGCTCGGTGATGGCTTCGCTGTCCCGTTCCGGATCCGGCAGGCCGCGCAGCTTGTCGTTGATCTCCTGCTTGAGGGCCAGGGCGTCACCGGGTTCGACACAGCCGTTGCGCTCCCGCCCCTTGATGTTCACGTAGTACCCGGCCAGACCGTTGGTGTAGGCGCGGGTGCGCGGCCAGTCGATGTCGCCGACCTCCGCCCGCTGTTCCGCGGGAATCTCGGGCAACGGGCCCTCTTCGGGATCGGTCTTCAGATAGAGGTAACCGTTTTCGCGGAACCACGAGTTCAGGTTCACACCTCTTTGGAACTGCTTGAAGCCGTGGTCCGACGCAATCAAGAGGGCGTCCTTATCGCCCATCTTCTCCATGGTCTCGCCCACCAGCTCGTCGGCCTTCCGGTAGAGATCGAAGATGGCGTCCTTGTGGACCTCGGTGTCCTTGCCCCGATTGGCGGGATGATCCGGATCAAGGTAGCGGAAAAACATGTGCTGGATGCGGTCGGTGGCATCGAAAACGACCGACACCACGCCCTCCGGCTGGCGGTCCAGGGCATGGAAGAACTGGGCCTTGCGCTCCTCGTGGAAGCGGTAGGCCTGGTCCAGGAAAGCCTGTTCATCGAGAACCCGCTCGTTTAGCGCCCAGGTGTCCTCGGCCAGACCCAGGGTGGCGAACCGGCCCTGCAGGCGCGAAAGGGCCATGGCGTAGTGGGGCGGGTTGCTGATGGGCATCGCCGGCTGCCGCGGATCGATGTGCAGCGGGCTGACATAGAAGGAGAAACCCGGATCGAAGCCGGTGATGCGGATCAGGCAAATCCCGTGGGCCTTCTGTGTCCCGCTCCCGAATCCGACGGGGATCCACTCCGAGAATTCGTGGGCCCCGAGCGTGAAGGTATTTCCCGCCAGATGGAACGTAGCCCGCCGGTTCGCGGGATCCACCGTCACCTTGATGACCGCCTCCATGCTTCCTGAACCGTCGGGCTTGTCGGGCCCCAGCAGGCGGGCTGTCCACTTGTTGTTCCCGTCGGGGTCCAGGTCCATCCGCACGCCGCCCGTGGTACGCCCTTCTTCCTTGTCCATCCCCGGCTCGGTGTAGTGGGAGAAGGTGCCCTGGGTCCCGCGCAGGTCGGGCACGCACATGGCCGACAGCAGCTTGCCGCCGAACTTGTCCGGTGGAAACGTGATGGGGATGCGCAGTATGGAACTCTCGACCCCCGCCTCGGCGCAGGTCTTCCAGAAGGGTTTGCTGCGTTTGAGCAGCTCGAATTTGTGGCCACCGCCAGGGAGGGTGATAGGCCCGATTTTTCTGGCGGGCCTGGCGTTCAAGCGGGTCGACGACAGGATCGGCATGTGCGTCGCCTTGTCGCGGCTCAGAAAATCGAAAATGTTGTGACCGCTGGGGTCGACGCCGGTGGCGAAGGTCGACCAGCCCACCGGCGACATGGCCGGCCAGGTGGTGCCCAGGGGCCGGAAACCGCCCTCGTTCTTGAGGCGGGACAGGTTGGGCAGCTGACCTTCGTCCATCATTTTCCGGGTGATGACCGGATCGAGTCCATCGAGCCCCAACACGACCACGCGTCGAACCCGGGCGTTCTTCAACCGGCCGCGACCGCGCAGGGAGCGGATGACCACCCGGATGGGCCAAACCAGGACCGCCAGGAACGCCAGCAGGATACCCGCCAAAGCAAACAGGAAGGAACCCCCGAGGGCGAAGCCGGCGCCGGGCCCGATGTAGGCCGGAACAAAGACAAGCGCTGGAGCGATGATCAGGGCGGGCAGCATGGCGGTAGGGTGCGACTTTCTGATCGGTTGCCGGGACATCGCCCGGACGGATTCATGAACGGCTTGATGGTAATCAAGGGACCGGATCAGGGCAAACCCATACAACGGGCATCCGGTTCCCCTCACTGCTTATAATGATAACATATTCATTGGTAATTACAGAAGGCCCTTGAAAATATGTCCGCGGCCAAGCCCACACCGCGTTGCCCGACCGGCGGCGTTTGTGGTAGCATCCCCCGATATTCCTGGCCGGGCCCGAGCCCCTCCGATTCTGTGAAAGTCGATGGCATGAAGCAACCGCAACCCCCTCGGGATCCGGATACCCAGTCCAACTTTTTCCGTTATCCGGCTCGTACGGCCGGGCTTCTGGCCCTGGTGGCGGCCATTCTGCGGCTGGCCGTCATCTTCTGGCGCCGGGGGCACGACCCCCTTTTCCATCAGCCCATCAACGACGCCGCCATCTATGACCAGTGGGCCAGGGCCCTGATGGCCGGTCAGGGTTTCGGGCTGGAGGGCGCCCCGTTTTTCCTGCCACCGTTCTACCCCTTCCTGACCTCGATTCTCTACCGCCTGGGCGACGTCTGGGCCATGACCGCCTTCCAGGCCCTCTGCGGTGTGGCCACTGTTCTGGGCGTCCACCGCCTGGGCGTGCGGCTCCACGGCGATCGGGCCGGGCTGCTGGCCGGGCTGCTGACCCTTTTGTTCGCTCCGGTCCTGTGGTACGAGGGTTGGCTGTTGCCCACCACGGTGAATCTGTTTTTGCTGGTGGTGATCCTCAACCTCGTGGTCGAAAGCCTAGGCCCTGCGACTGGACCACGGTCGTGGGTCCTTTTCGCGGGACTTGGGTTCGCCTTGGGTTTGGCCGTCGTTTGCCGTCCTCAGAATTTTCTACTGGCCGCTTTTTTCCTGGTCTGGCTGGGGTGGCGGATTCGAGTCTCCCGTTCGCCGACCTGGAAACCCCTCGGGTTGGCCCTCCTGGTGATGATCCTCACCATCGCGCCGGTGACCATCCACAACTTGTCGGTCAGCGGGGAATCGATCCCGGTTTCCGCCAACGGCGGGGTCAACTTCTACGTGGGCAACCACGTCGGCGCGGACGGACGGTTCTCTTTTCCCCCCGGCTTCCCGGCCTACATCGGTCAGATGCAGGCCGCCTCGCACCAGATGGCCGAGGCCGAAGCAGGGCGGAACCTTAGCTGGCGCCAGACCTCGGCCCACTGGTTCGGGCGGGGCTGGAGCGACCTGGTCCAAAACCCCGGCCGCGCCCTGGGGTTGTGGCTGCACAAGGCCCGGCTGCTGGTGTCGTGGCGGGAAATGGAAAACAATTTCGTGGTCGGCTGGGTACGGGAGCATTCGGGGCCGGGGCGCTGGCTGATTCCCTCCCTGGGACTTCTATGGCTGCTGGCCGTGCCGGCGATCGTGCAGGCGGTTCGGCGCAGGGGGGACCGGGACCTCGCCCTGCTGTTGCCTATGGTCACCGTCATCCTGGTGTGCCTTGTTTTCTGGGTCAGCACGCGCAACCGGCTGCCGCTGCTGATTCCCCTGGCAATCCTGGCGGGGGCTTCCCTGGCCAATCTTAGGGTCTGGAAATCCCCCCTCAATCTGGGCCTGGCCGCCCTGCTGGCCCTGGCGGTTTTCTGGCCGACCGCCGACCATGAAGGCGCTGGCTTTCTCTGCGACATCGGGCGCATCCACGCCCAGGAGGGCCGGATCAGCGAGGCGCGCGCCGACTTCAACGAAGCCCTGCGCCTGGAACCGGATCATCCCATGGCGATGAACGGCCTGGCCCTGACCTACATGGACGAGGGGCAGCCCAAGAGGGCCATCGCCCTGCTGCGGGAAACCATCAAGAAACATCCGGAATTCGAATTGGCCCGGCGGAATCTGCAGGCCATCCTGAACCATCAGAAACAGCAGGGACCCTAGGCTGGATTCTCAGGTCAGTATCTGCGCCTGCTTCACGTGTTCGACGTACGCCATGTCGTCCTGCAGGATGTGGGACCGCACCCAGTAGCGCAGGAGTTCGCGGACGTCGGTGGTGACGCGCCGGCCATCCTTTTCGAAGTCGTACTGGAAACGTTCCACTTTCTGCAGCAGCTGGCGGTGCTGGGCCATGTGTTTTTTGGCTGCCGGGAACCCGCTGTCTTCCATGATCTTTTCCTCATGGGCGAAGTGTTCCTGGGTGTAGCCCACCAGGTCATTGAGGATTTCGGACATGATCCGGGACCCTCGGCCCCGCCGGCTGGCCTCCTCGAACTTGTTGGCCAGGTCCACCAGATGGCGGTGCTGTTCGTCGATGGAGTCGATGCCGGTGATGAAGTCTTCCGACCAGTTGATGAAAGCCATGCGGTGCGCCTCTATTTTTTCGAATTTCCCGCCCCGGGGCACGGTAAGTCATTGGCGTGTGTGATATTGTTGTTTTCGGCGGATATGGGCGGAGGTTGATGTCTATATCCGCCATTCGAGATAATCCGGAAAAAACGGAACCCTGGGGCCCGTTTCAGGGTATCTATCAGCTACGATCCGTATCCCCCCTGAGCGGTTCGACTCCCGAAAGGAAATACCATGTTCGCGTTTCCGGCTGCCAAACGCACACTTGTGCTGATGATGAGCTTCGCCCTGCTGGTTTCCGCCGCCGGTGCCCAGGCCGGTGATGACCAGGGTTACCTCGGCGTCATGCTCCAGGACGTGACCCCCAGCATGGCCAAGGCCCTGCAGATGGGCGATCAGACCGGCGTCATGATCAACGAGGTCGTCGACGATAGTCCCGCCGCCAAGGCCGGCCTGGAAGACGGCGACGTCATTCTCGAGTTCAACGGCTCGGTCATTTCCGACAACGGCGACCTGGTCAAGGCCGTCCGCGGCACCAACCCCGGCGACAACGTGAAGGTCGTCGTTTTTCGTGGCGGCAAGAACAAGACCATCGACGTCGAAATCGGAAAGCATGAAGACAAAAACGTGTTCTTCCTGTCCGGGGATGACGATGTCCACGCGCCCCACTACCAGCACTTCGAGAAGGACGGCAACCAGGTGATCGTCATGACCGACAACGACGACGATTTCACCTGGACCATGGACAATGACATGGTCATGGAATTCAACACCGACCGCGGTTTCATGGGCGTGCACCTGGACGACCTGAACGGTCAGCTGGGCGAGTACTTCGGGGTCGAAGACGGCAAGGGCGCCCTGGTGACCGAGGTCATCGAGGACAGCCCCGCCGCCGCCGCCGGTCTGAAGGCCGGGGACGTGATCGTGCAGGTCGGCGAGCAGGACATCGATTCGCCCGAGGCCCTGCACATGGCCCTGGCCGACACCAAGGCCGAGCAGCAGATGGCCGTCAAGGTGGTGCGCAAGGGCCAGAGCAAGAGCATGAGCATCACCCTGGGCGAGATGCCCGAGGACGCCATCTCCAAGCATATCCAAGTCATCAGTGAAGGCGACGACCACTTCAGCATCCACACCGCTCCGCGCATGATGAAACATTTCGAGGGCGAACACGGCGACGTGGACGTGCGGGTGATTCGGCGCGGCGCGCCCGAGGGTGATATAGAGTGGCACGAAATGCACGAGGCCGAAGGTGAGATCGAGGAAATGCGCGAGGAACTGGACAAGATGCGCGAGGAACTGAAGGAAATGAAGAAGGAGCTCAAGAAGTAGCGACCACGTTTTCTTCGGCCGGAACCGCAGGAGGCGGATCGGCCATGGACCGGGAACCCCTGCCCGCAAGTCGCAGGGTTCCCGGTCTTTTTCTTTTGCCGTATAATCAGGTGGGCCAAACCAGGGAGCTGCACCCCATGCGATACCGGATCCTGACCGAGTTCCTCTTGTCCGCCTTCCTTCTGGCCGCTGTCGGCCTGACCGGCTGCGCCGGCGACGATCCAGCCGGCCCACCCGCCGGCAGCCGCACCCTTCGGGTCCCCCGGCAGTATGACACCATCCAGCAGGCGGTCGACGCGGCCAGGGCCGGGGACGTGGTCATCGTGGCCGCGGGCACCTACTCCGATTCGGTCGCCGCCGAGAACGGCCTGGGCATCCCCCTGGTGGTGAGCCTCGACATGAAGTCCGGGGTGGAGATTCGGGGAGAAACCGGTGAGGCCGGCGATGTGGTCCTGGTGGGCAATCCCAACAACCCGGTCATCAACTGCCTGAACGTGGACGACCAGGCCAGCTTGATTGGCTTCACCGTCACCGGCGGCAAGAGCGGGCTGCTGGGAGGCCTGTCCTCGCCTACGATCACCAACTGCATCTTCGAGGACAATCACCATCCGTCGCAGAACGGGGCCGGTGGTGGCATGTACTGGGACGCGTCCTCCCCCACCCTCATCAACTGCATCTTCTCGGGCAATTCGGCCACGTTAGGTGGGGGGGCGGTCTTCGCCAACGATTCCCACCCGCGGCTTTCCAACGTGGTGTTCACCGGCAACACGGCCTGGACATCACGCAATGAGCCGGGCCGCGGCGGAGGATTGGTCATCGGACACGACAGTCACGCCCTGCTCTACAACAGTCTGTTCACTGCCAACCATGCCGATTCCCTAGGGGGGGCGGTCGAGGTCCATTACGGGCTCGTCGAAATGGTCAACTGCAACCTCACCGCCAACGACACCGACGGCCTGGGAGGCGCGATTTTCGTTAGCTACGGAGGCCGGGTGGAGATGACCAACGGCCTAGTGGAGGATAACTACGCCGCTCAGGTGGGTGGAGGGTTCTACTTCCGGAGTTCCAGCTCCCTGGACGCGGGAAACTCGCGAATCCTGAACAATGCTGCGCCCGAAGGACCGGACGGCTTCATCCGGGGGCCCTACGAGCCGGCCGTCGTAACCCTGACCTGTTGCGAGGTGGACACCCTCCAGTGGGTCGGCTCGGTCCAATTGGACAACGAGGGCTGTGAATAGGGCCTAGAACAGCTTGGGCCAGAAGATCAACACGCCGACCACCGCGGCGGCTATCGCCGCGGCCAGCACTGCCCCGGCCAGGACGTCCTTGACCAGTCCGTAACGGGGGTCATGCCCAGGACTTAGGATGTCGACCAGTTTCTCTCCAGCCGTATTGACCAGCTCCAGGCCCAGGACCAGCCCGGTGGCCAGGCTCACCAGCGCCCATTCCAGCGGTGACATTCCCAGGAAAAATCCCAGAAGAACCACGACGGCTGTCACCGCCAGCATGACCCGGAAATTTAAGCCCGACGCACCGGCGACGATGCCCCGCCAGGCGTAGACGAACCCTTTCCAGAAACCGCTCATTGGGTTACCTCCACCAGCTTTTCGGAATCGGGACATGCGGGGTCCGTGAACAGCAACCAGGTGTGGACCTGCCGGTCTGGATAGAGGGCCGCGACCACCTCTCGATAGGCTTCCAGTTGGGGTTGGTGATGTTCTGCCAAAACCTTCAGGTCAGCGGGGTCCCCACCCATTCGATCAGATTTGAAATCGATGATGTCGACCCGACCGGGCCGGAAGACCAAACGATCAATGCTGCCTGAAATCCTCTCTTCGACCTTGTCCGCCGAAGCGGCTTGGCGACGGTGAATGACAGGCACTTCGCTCAAACCGTGACCGTTTTCCGGTTTGAATATCCAGGTCAGATCGGGATTTTCAAATACGGTGGCCGCTTCGGTGTGAATGGGTCCGACCCCGGGGGGCATCGAACCCAAGGCCGAAGCCCATTGGAGCAACTGATGGATGCGGTTGCCCCGTTCCGTGGCGGATATTCCGCTATCCGGGCTGGAAGGCTCCCCGAAGGTGCTCCGGCGGCCGGCATCAGGGGCTGCGGGTTTCGGCGGCGCAGGCCCGTCCCCGGCGACCTCCGACGGCGTGATGATCCTCACCCGTTCCCGCAAGACCGGCGGCTGCCAGATGCGGTAGGACCCGGCCTTGGCTTCGCGGCTTTCCGGTTCAGCAACCGCCGGAACCGGAGGCCGGTCCAGTCCGGCCGGATCCTCTTGGTCAATCACCCCACATCCTCCTGCCTCCGCCGAGTTCCGGATCCGACGCAGCGGGCTGTCGTGGTTTTCACCGCACCATTTGTCCCCACCCAGAACGAAGAGACGATCCCGCGCCCGGGTCATCGCCACGTAAAGGAGATTGGCCTCCTCGGTGCGGTCCCGCTCCACGGCCGCCAGGCTGGCTTCCTGGAGGGCGTCCGTGGGCCAACTGATTTCGTCGGGCAGGGTGAACCCTTTGCGGTAGTTTTTGGTCACCTTGAAGAGTAGGGGCGTGTCGCTGGAGGTGGGATCGGTCCGCACGCGGGGGCTTTCCTTGTCCGTGGGCCTGTCGGCATCGACCAGCAGGACCACCGGCGCCTCCAGGCCTTTGGCCCCGTGGATGGTCATGAACCGCACCCGACCTTCTTCGCCACCCAGGGGCAGGGTGCCCTCTTCCTGTCCGCCCTGGCTGGCCGCGCGGGTGATGAGATCGGCCAACCGGCGCACCGTCGGCGTGCCCGCCATTTCCGGACTCAGGGCCAGGTCGAACAGGCGCATCAGGTTGTAGCGGGCCTGATCCCCCAGGGCCAGCTGGTATTTTTCCAGGGCCCCGCCTTCGCGATAGATCCGCCTCAGCAGATCATGGCAACTTTCGAAGCCCAGATGCTTGCGCCAGTTTTTGAGCAGGGTCGCGGCCGCGCCGGTGACCGGGTCGTCTTCATCATTCTTCAGGACATTCCACAGCCCCTTGGGCGGGATGGACCGCCCGTCCTGCCCCACCCGGAACAGGCCCCGGCGGGCCAGGGTCGCCTGGAAATCCTTTTGCCCGATCCTGAAGATGGGCGAACGCAACACCGCCGCCAGGGCCACGTCGTCCTCGGGCCAGACCAGCCACCTGAGCAGCGCCAGGATATCCTGGACCTCGCGACTGGCCGCAAGCATGCCCCTTCCCGGCGGCACGATGGGAATGCCGGCGGCGCGAAAGGCCTTTTCGTAGAGGCTGATCTCGGTGCGCGAGCGGGTCAGCACCAGGATGTCGCCCCAGCGCAGGGATCTCTCCACCAGGTCCTCGCCGAAACCCTCCCAGGTGGTGGCGCCCGCGGTCTTCAGTTGCCAGACGAGGCTGGCCGCGGCGTCCGCGGCCAGCTGGTCGCCACTGCGGCCGTCGGTCGCGTCTTCTTCAGGGTCCAACCCGGCGTACGGGTCCAGAACCAGAACGGACCCCGGAGCCTCGTGGCGCGCCCACTCCTGCCGGACGGATTCACGCTCTTGGGAATTGAATGTTTGAGCCAGGGGAGGCGCGTTGAACACACAGCCCACCCCCTCGACCACCGCGCCGAGGCTGCGGAAGTTGGTGGGCAGTTCCAGCACGGGCTGGTCGCGGCCGCGCAAAAGCTGCTGGGCGAAGGTGAAGATCACCGGTTCGGCCCCGCGGAAACCGTAGATCGACTGCTTCATGTCGCCCACGAAGAACAGGGTGCGCGCGCGGTCCCCCGCCCCCCCGGACAGGAATTCGCTCACGAAGGGATCGAGCATGTCCCACTGGTTGAAATTGGTGTCCTGGAATTCGTCCAGCAGGATGTGGTTGATCGAATCGTCCAGCCGGTAGAGCAGCGACAGGGCGCGCGCCTCATCTCCCATCAGACGGCGGGCCATGTCTTCCAGGTCCTGGAAATCCACCACCCTGTCCCGGCGCTTGAGCTCACCGTAGATGTCCAGCGCCCGCAGCCCCAGGTGCAGCAGCCCCCGGTTCAGGTCGTACAGCTTCAGGTAACCCGTGGCATGAAGGATGTGCAGCACCGGCATGGCGCTGGCGGCGACCAGACCGTTGTAGCGGGACTTGATGTCCTCGTCGCGGATCCGGGTGAAGGCCCGCGTCTTGTCGGCCGTGGTTAAAAGGATTTTCCTGGCTGCCGACAGCTGCTCGGCCGGCTCCAGGTCCATAACGGCCAGGCAATCGACCCGGAGTTTGGCCGTGTTTTTCAGGGTGCGGTCCGCGTCGGTGCCCATGTCGGCTTCGATGCTATCGAGACCCCGCGTAGCGAATTCCTCCAGAGCCGTGGTCAACAGCGGGGCAAATGCCTCCCGGTCGGGCTCCTGGCGGGGATCGAGGCCGGGAAAGAGGAAGGTCCGGAGGTCCTTCAGCAGATCGGGCAGGCGATCCAGCCGGATCCGTTCGCCCATGATGGAGGAATTCGAATCGTGCTGTTTCAACCAGCGTTCGAGGCGCATCTGTTCGTAGAAGATCTCCTTCACCGCCGCCCGCACCGCGCTGGGATTGGCGCCCACCGTGCGACCTACCGCAGCCAGGCTCTCGTCCGTCGCCATTTCCGCTTCCAGCTGGTCGAGGGCTTCATCGGTCAGGTCGTCCTGGTTTTCGATGACGGAGAAATGCGGGTCCAGACCCGCTTCGGCGGCGAACCGGCTCAGGATCAGCTGACAAAAGGAATGGATGGTCCCCACGTGCAGACCGGACAGGTCCTCCAGCAACATTTCATACAGACCCGCCGCGTGGCTCAACTCCCGCTCGGTGGGTTCGGGGTTGGCCCGGTCGCTGAACAGATCGCGCAGCTGGCGGCGCAACTCGCCGCCTTCGGCCAGCACCATGGCCGCCGCCCTGGCCAGCAGACGCTCCTGGATTTCCACCGCCGCCTTGCGCGTGAAGGTGACCGCCAGGATCGAACGCGGGTGAGACCGGGCCGGTGTATCTTCGACACACAGCCGAATGAAACGGTCGACCAGGACCTTGGTCTTGCCCGATCCCGCCGACGCCCGCAACGCCACCGACACGTCCGGCCGGGCAGCCTGGCGTTGGATGGCGGTGGCTTTGGCAACAGCGTCATTCACCTCAGAACCTGTCCTTGCTGTTGACTAGTTTGTCGAGCTTGCGGTCGGTGGCCGGAGGAAGGGCCCGTTCTTCCAGGCGGCACACGCCCCGGAATTCGCACCACAGGCAGGGCAACCCTGTTTCGCCTTCGCCCCTGATCTCGCGGGGCAGCAGGGGGAACCGGCCGCCGGGGTCCCCCGCGTGGACCGCCAGGGAGACGAGACTTGCTGCACCTTGCAGCAGCAGCAGGCGTCCTTCGTCGTTGTCGCAATCCAGCTGGGCACGGGAGGGTCGTCCGCATTTCTCTTCACTGACCGGATAGTAGAAACCTTCGGTGACCGGTCCGGAAACGTTCAGGACCCCCATTTCCACCGCCGCCGCGTAGAGCAGGATCTGCATTTCTTCGAGATCCTGGACCTTTCTCCACGAGGGAGTCTTGCCGGTTTTGTAGTCGATGACCCCCAGGGCGCCTGACCCGTCCTGCCGCCGGTCGATGCGGTCGATGGTTCCGCGCAGCACGGTTTCCGCGGCCTGGCCAACCATCTCCGGGAGGTCCGGTGTCCAACCGATGGCCCCTGCTTCCCGCCTGGTCCAGGCAGCCAGGTCGGCCAGCGGCATTTCAAACGGCTCTTCGAGGGCCGCCGGCCGCCACTGTTCGAATCGGGCCAGCTCATGGGTGACAAAAGGGAACACCGCGCGCAGGAAACTGTCACACCAGAGATGGCGCAGCGGGAGATCGTCCGCCCCCGGTGCAAAATGCTGCCGAGCGGCGGCCGCCAGAAATTCTTCGGCCCGCGCCCTGTCGCCATCCGCAAGTGCGGCGTAACCCGGCCCGGCCGGAGCCAGGAATTCCGCCAGGGCCGCATGCACCAGGCTGCCGTATTCCAGGCGGCCGAACTCCTCCTGGACCTCTTCCTCCTTGCGCAGGGCGAATCCGCGTTCGAGCAGGAAACGATAGGGGCAATCGCGCCACTGGCGCAGGGCGGTCCAGCTCAACCGGGTCAGCGGCCTGATCTTCGTCAGGGCCGGAGGTTCCGGATCCTCTTTCAGGAAATTCACCGCGGCAGTTTCCATGGCAGACCAGGGCACGTCTTCGCGCCGCCACAGGACCGCTTCATGCGCGGTGTCGATCTCCGTCCCCAGGGCGAGTTGCAGACGTGAGACGAAAGGCGACGCGAGGACGGGTCGGCCTTCCTCCTCGGTGGTCCAGGTCAGCAGAACATCTGGAGCGTTGTGCAGCAGGCGCAGGAAAAGTTCGGCGTCCCGGCTCAGGGGGTCCCGCCAACCCGGCAGCCCGAGCCGGTCGCGGATGCCGCCGCCCAACAGCAGGGGGCGTGGTGGACGGGCCGGGAAGACGCCGTCCCGCAGGCCTGCGAGAATCAGATGATCATAGGATTCGAGCCGGGCCTCGACCAGGCCGGTGATCAGGACCGGCAGATTCCGCGCCCGGTGGGCCGGTACGTTTTCCCCCGCCAGCAGTTGTCCCAGGTCGGCGGTGAAATCGGCCAGATTCACCGGTGGCAGCAAAGCTGCGTCAGATGCCAGGGTGGCCAGCAGGCTGGCCGCCGCGGTCACATCCGGCCGGTCTTTCTGTTCTCCCAACGGATAGCCCGGAGCCAGGGCGGCCCAGACCGACCCCACCGCGGCGATCAGCTCTTCCCAACCCCTCGCATTTTTTCCGCGCATCTCCAGCAGAGGGTCAAAAGCGTCGGCCACTGCGCGGACAAATTCCACCATCCCCGGGCCTCCCTTGCGGAACAGGCTCAACGCCGACTGGTCCCGGTCCTCCGCCTGTCGCCGCAGCCCTGCCAGTCCTCCGGACGGACCCTGGTTGCGGCGAAACATTCTTTCCAGCCTGAGAGTCCAGGTGCCGTGGGTTCCCTCGGCCACCGGCAGCTGCACATAGGGATGGGTCAGCACTTCCAGCAGGGCTTCCGGCCGCAGGTCCGTCATCGCGGTCCGCAACAGGAAACGCAGCAGCAATCCCGCCGGCAAGCTGGACAGGGGCTGGCCGTGGGTGTTGTCCACATCGATGCCGGCGTCGCGCAGCTGGGCGGTGATGCGGGCGGCCAGCTTGGGGTCTCCCACCGCCACGGCGAGGCTGCACCCGGCCCCCTCGGGACCGGATAGGATCTCGACCACGCGATGAGCGACAAGCCGGCTTTCATCCTCGGCATCCCCGCAGGGAACGAAGGTCGGCCGGACTTCCGGAAGACCCTCTCCGTGAAGGGAATCCAGCCTTTGCTTGAGGGTGATAACATCCTGTCCTGGAGTGACTTCCAAAGAGTGGCCAGTCATCATTAATTCCATGCGGCGTGTCGGCGCCAACGGGTCGGTGCCCGCACCTTCAGGGCTCCAGGTGGCGGTGAAAAATCGGGACAAACGGCCGGCGGCTTCGGGCAGGTAGAGTCGGCTGTCACCACAAGCGGCCAGGACCGCACTCAACAATTCGGCCCGGACCGGATCGACCCGGCCGAAGCCCGCCACCGCCGCCAGGTGGGGCACCGGCCCCGGGACCCCGCCCGCTTCCAGGGCCTGGGCCAGATCCGCCAGGCGATCCACCGAATCGCGGGGCACCAGAAGACGGTAGTGCCCCCAGACCTCGTGGATGCGGCGCAGGTCCCCGGCGACGATGTCCGTCTCGGCCGGCACCGCTTTTTCCAGCACCCGGTCGGTCGCCTGCGGGTCGAGCAGCAGAACGTCCCGCCGGTGCAGGCGAACTTCATCGAAAAAAACGATGTACTCCGCGGCCAGGCCCGGGGCGCTTTCCGGGTTGTCCCTGAGCCAGG
>RCNG010000188.1_pt1 | contig 25716 bp, 26 predicted proteins | sample 2041371 | NCBI WGS metagenome assembly RCNG01 (sample SAMN09708227, study PRJNA481090) | Marine sediment metagenome, whole genome shotgun sequencing project. | biome: marine sediment; feature: ocean; material: sediment; isolation source: Sewage treatment plant 1 marine sediment (STP1) ... | reverse complement strand
GACCACCCAGATCGAACTGCGGACGGTGTCCAGGACACGAGCGTTGAAGGCCCCGATGTCCCGGATCCGGTCCAGGAGCTGGGCGCTGGCCACCTCTTCGGAAAGAACCACCTGGACGGCCTGCAGAAAGGGCAGGTACCGTTCGCGGACCCGGTCTTTTTCGCCGACATCGTTCAAAAGAAGCAACAGATAGCCCAGGCGGATGTTCTGGTGTTCCAGGGGCAGGGCGATGATCCGGCTTCCTGGGCCGCCGGGGGTTTCACCCTCGGTGGGAACCGTGAAGGCCGCAGGAGCCAGGAGACTTTCGGCCAGCGTACTCTCGGCCTGGCCCTGCAATTCGACCAGGACCTTGTCCCAGGCGGACTCCTCCCACTGCCAGGTCTGCCGCGGGGAATAGGAGCCGCCGGGCGCCGACCGCAGGATGAGCGCGGAACCCCGGGCCCCGATGAACCCCGTGAGCCGTTTCAGGATTTCCCGGAGGACCTCGTCCCAGTTGCCCGCGGTGCTCAGCTCGCGTCCGAAACTGTAGAGCAGGGAGAGCTCCTCCATGGTTTCACTCAGTTGGCGGTTGGCGGCCTCGAGGGATTCCTGAGCCCGCAACATCTCGCTGGCCGACCGGGCGGTCTGGTCTCCGAGCTGGCGCCGCAGATTGCGCAGCAGATCCTGGGTCTGACCGGTCGAGGCGAGAATGAGCCGCCCCTGCTGACGGATTTCCAAACGCTTTTCGGCTCGGATAAGAAGATTGACCCAACGGGGTCGATCCACCGGCACCACCAGGGCGTCAAACAGTCCGGCGCGGAAAAACCTCACCAAGGGTTCGGCCGGCAGGTTGCCGTGAAGCAAGATGGGCAGGAAAGGCGCCCGCAGAGAGTTCAGCGATTCCAGCCAGGTGACAAGTTCATCGGCGCCCTCCTGGCCGGCGAAAGCATCCTGATGCAGGAACACCAGGCGCGACGTCGCCGGGTCGGCGGCATAAGAATTCCGCAATCCCGTCAGGGCTTCCTCGGCACCGGCAAACAGCCGGCAGTTCCGTTCGGAAAGGACAGCTTCAGGCAGCCACGTGACCGGACCAACGAAAATCGCACCATGGGGTATGGGGGTCGGCAGACGGAAAAGATGGTCGTCCATCGAATAATCCTGACTCATGGATCAAGGGTTGCGCTCCATCGCAGGAAAAACTGTAAAATTATTTACCAGTATATGCAAACAAAAAAAGCAGGACCTCCCTCCTTTTTCCCTGGGAGAATCCGTAAGAAATGGAATTGGGCTATAAGGACCTCTATCCTTAGAGTTCCTCTAGGTGGCGGGCCACGGCTTCAAACCGTTCGGCCACTTGCCCCCGCACTTCCACCGAATTGTAGTAACCCGTGTTCAGCCGGGCTCGAGCTGCCGCCACCCGGTCCTCACGTACCGCAGGGAGAGATTCAAATGCTTGACGGCCAACCTCAACCGCATGCCGCAAGGCATTGAGTTGATGGGCCTTGGAGGAAATCTCCGCGGAATCGGACGTTGGGGTCCGCATTTCCCGGGACGGCGACTCCTTGACGAGGGATAGTTCACGTTCCGGCGAACCGGTGCGGGAGGCGCCCTGGAACTTCTCCAAGAACTCCCGGCCCAGGTTCGCGAAACCCCCAATCCTGTCCATGACCATGACACGCCATCCTTGTGAACCCATTAAATTGATCGACTTTGCTGTTTGGGAGGTTGCAAGTGTGATGCCGCAGGAGTTGCTGCCTCCATTCAGCATCGGCCAGGGTAGGAAAAAACTTGAGAATCAGGCAGGTTCAAACGGAATCAAAGCCCCAAACCGCCACGGTCAAGGCCCCTGGGTCCACCACGCCGTCGGGGCCGACCGCCCCCAGGACGGCGGCGGCGTCGGAAGGATCCCGAGGAGCTCCGTGCCCGGACCCCTGCAGATAGCGGTTCAGTTGCTGGGGTTGGACGATCTTCCAGAGCCCCGAAGACTTGGCCAGCGGAACGGCGCCACGGGGAACGAGTTGACCAGCCAGGGCCTCTCCGCCCGGTGGAACCAGTAGATGCAGGGCCATTTCCCGCCGGCGAACCTCCTCCAGCAGGTGAATAACCAGACCCACCGGGCCGCCCCATTCGGTGATATAGGAGCTGAAGTCCGATCCTTTTCCACAAAATACGTAGGCGACCGCCAGGTCGTTGGCGCCGGCGACCACCAGTCCGCGGGTCCCGGGCATGCCGTAAAGAAGGGCGTTGTCGCCGGCACGGCGGTGGGTCCTGTAAAGGTGCCGCTCATAAAGCACGCCCACGGCTTCGCCGTCCCGCGGGGCATATTCCCGTACGAAAAAGCTGTCGGGAAGTCGATGGGCTGAGTCCAGGCCTGCCAGATCCACATGGAATTCCCATCCTGCCGGATAAAATCCCCTGCCGGCATAGATTTCGGGCTGGTCGCTCCACAATACGGCCAAGGGCACCTGGGATTCCTCCAGGCGCTTCAATACGGCCTCCTGGAGAGCCAGGCTGAGCCCCTGACCCCGGCAGTCAGGGCGGGTGACAACGGCGCCGATGCCCCCCACGGGGATCGCACCGCAGCTGGTCTGGAACTGCCGCACCAAACAAGCTGCTCCGGCCACCAATTGGCCGCCCCGGACCACCCCCAGTACCCTGGGCCCGTTTTCCTTGGCCAGCAACAGGGGGAAGTCCTCCCATATATGGGTTTCGGCCCCCGCGGGGCGGATTTCGGCATCCGCCAGGGTCAGATATTCCTGGAATTGACCTTCCGTCAGGGTTGAGACTTCCATTGAGAAACCATCCGTAATTGGTTGATATAAAAGGCCAAACAAGCCCCAAAAGTGTCGAAAGTCCCGTGCCTTCATGCATTAAAGCGCAAAAAAACACTTAGGTTAACAAGAGGCCCGGCCGAAAAATAAAAGGTCAGGGTCGGGTTGCGGGATTCCAGGAGGGAATCCTCCCCACTCTGAGGGGATTGTGCCTCATACAACATGACCGGTCAATCCGGGACCCACATGGTTTTCAAGGAGGAAAGCACATGGGCATCCGCATCAACACCAACATCGCTTCCATCAACACCCAGCGCCATCTTGCCAATGCCACGGCGGCCTTCGCCAAGTCCATGGAGAAACTCAGCTCCGGGCTGCGCATCACCCGCGCGGGTGACGACGCCGCCGGCCTGGCCATCAGCGAGAGCCTGAAGGCCGACATCCGCGCCCTGAACCAGGCCAGCCGCAATGCTTCCGATGGTATCAGTCTGCTCCAAACCGCCGAAGGCGCGATGGACGAGGTTTCCAACATCCTGCAAAGGATGAAGGAACTCGCCCAGCAGTCGCTCAACGGCACCCTCGGTGACACGGAACGTGGCTATCTCAACCAGGAATACAACGCCTTGGTCGAGGAAATGGACCGTATCGCCGACACCACCGATTTCAACGGTGTCAAGATGCTGGACGGCACCGGCGGAATAATCGGGATCCAGGTCGGCATCACCAACCTGCCCCAGGATCGTATCGCCGTGGACCTCAGCCAGAGGTATGGGGCCACCGAACTGGGCATCGCCAACACCATCGGTACCGTGGCCGACGCCCAGCTGGCCATGGGTCAGATCGACACGGCCATCCAGAACGTCGTGGCCGCACGCGGCGGCTGGGGCGCGGTGCAGAATCGCCTGGAATCCACCATCCGGAACATCAGCATGACCGCGGAGAACCTGGCGGCGGCCAACAGCCGCATCAGGGACGTGGACGTCGCCTACGAAACCTCGCGGATGACGTCCAATCAGATCCTCCAGCAGGCGGGGATCTCCATGCTGTCCCAGGCCAATCTGGTTCCGGGTCTGGCGCTGAGCCTGCTCGTCAGCTGACAGGCCCAATGACTGTATCCGCTCCGGGATCCCGCTGGGCCTCCCGGAGCGGAGACTCAGCAGGCACGGGAGGCACACGGTCCACCCTGCCGTAGATTGACAAAGGTATCTGCTGATTGGGAAATGGGGATTTTTCCCGAGCGGGAGTGAAAGACCATGAACACGATTGGAAACAACCAGGGCATTCAGCCAACCGGACCGGGGGTTCAGGTCCAGGATAAGATGACCCAGTCGAAGCCGGCCGTGGATGATGCTGCCGCCGCTGGCCCTGATGAAACCAAGCGACAGACCCAGGTGGAAGCAGGCGTTCAGCCACCGTCGCTACAGCCCAAAACCGGACCAAATTACCTCGACCCCGAACAGATGCGTGAATTCGCGGCCAAGGTGGCCGAAGCCATCCGTAAGGCATCGGTCGAACCGCATGTGGTGGGATTCAGGCCGGAGCCCGACAGCCGGGGATATCTGATCGAAATCCGCCGGCCGGATGGATCACTGATCACCAGCTTCGCCCCGGAGAAAGTCCTCAACCTGCACGGAAATCCGGACGATCTAGCGGGTATGGTCATCGACCGAAAATCCTGAAGCGAAACGCATTCCGCCCTTCGTCGACAGGTCCTGCGAACCCTTGGAGATCATCATGAGTTCGGTCTCGTTCACCGGCCTGGCCACTGGGCTGGATACCGCCTCCATCGTGGCGCAACTCCTGGAAATCAAGAGAAGGCCCATCTACCGGCTGGAAAACCGCCGGTTGGATTTTCAGAGCCAACTTTCGGCCCTGGGCACCCTAAAAACCAAACTACTGGCCCTGCAGGAAGCGGCTGCCAAGCTCGACACCCTGGCTGAATTCAATGTTCTGGGCGCCACCTCAAGCCATGAGGGGCTCCTGACTGCTTCAGCCGGGTCGAACGCCGCCCCTGGCCTCTATGAAATCACGATTGAATCCCTGGCCACTGCCCGCCGGGTCGTTTCCGAGGGTTACGCTTCGGGCGACGAAGTGATCGGGCAGGGTACCGTCTGGATCACCGTGGGCGCAAGCACCACCGCTTTGACGCTGGGCGCGGACACGACCCTGAACGAATTCAAGGATCTCATCAACAGCTCGGTGGACGGAGTGAGCGCCTCGGTGATCAACGATGGTTCGGGAACCGACTCTCACCACCTGGTTCTCAGGAGTGATACCGAAGGAACAGCGGGCGACTTCCAGATCGACGCCGGTGGCCTGATTGGCGGACAGGGCCTCGTCCTGTCAACCACCCAGATGGCCGCCGACGCCCGCCTGACCGTGGACGGGATCAGCGTCACGGCCGCCGGCAACCATCCCGACGAGGTCATCAGCGGGCTGACCCTGAACCTTCACCAGGCCGACCCGGGCACGGTGATCAGGCTCCAGGTGGAATCGGAGAACGAAGAAATCGAACAGACGGTCAAGGGCCTGGTGGATGCCTACAACGACCTGTTCTCCTTCATCCAGGAACAATCGCGGCCCGAGGGCGACCTACGAGGCCATCCCACCCTGAGGTCCGTGGCCAGCAGGATGGAAAACCTGTTCAATTCTCCCTTGAGTGGAGGACTCGGCAGCCTGTCCATGATGTGGGAAGTCGGAATAAAAACCGGCGAGGACCGCCAGCTGGTGTGGGACGAAGACAAGTTCAGGGAAGCCCTCGCCGCCGATTTCAGCGGGGTGCGGGACCTCTTCATCGAACGCTCAGGAAACCTCGGCAAGGGCTACCTGATCGGAGCGGCCATCGACGACATGACCCACAGTGTCGACGGCCTGTTCAAGATCTCGAACGACGCCCTGAACAACAAGATCCGTACGGCGGACAAGACCATCGAACGATACGAGCGGGGGGTGGAGTCATACCGCCTCAACCTCGAAGCCAGATTTCGGGCCATGGAACGCATGGTCGCCCAGCTCCAGGCCCAGGGAAGCTACCTGGGCGGGCTGAACTTCTGACTCACAAATGCAAGGAATAACGGGCAACATGGATTACGGTCAGGGAGTGCAGCGATATCTCGAAGCGGACATCCAGTCCGTTTCCCGGGAAAAACTGCTGGTCCTGCTGTATGAAAAAATGGGAGCCGACCTCCTTGAGGCCCGGGCGGCGGCCCAGTCCGGTGACCGGATTGCCATGGCCGATCGGATCACCCATTCGCAAATGATCATCGTCGAACTGCGAAACGCCCTGGATCATGACATCGGCGGTGAGATTTCCCATAACCTGGAATCCCTATACGACTACCTCTTGACCGAACACCTGGAAATCCTGCTGGATCAGAATCCCGGCCACGTGGACAACTGCCTCGCCGTCCTGAGCCCCCTGCTCGCCGCCTGGCGGGAAATCCCCGACGGCACGGCGGAGGACGCCCGGCGTCAACTGAACTCGCAAAAGGTCTCGGCCTGATATGGAACTCCGGCACTACGTCACCGTCGCGCGCGCTCTGACTCGTCAGTTGGAGAATGCCCTGGCCAACCAGGACAGCGCCCTGCTCGACGACATGGATGAATGTGCGGGGCTGCTGGAGCGACGCGCTCAAGCGCTGACGGATTTCGAAACGGCCCATCGCAATGCCGAGCCGGCGGAACAGGAAGCCTGCCGCAGTGAAATTTCAGCTTTGAGGGCCGACGACGCACGGCTCAGGGGCCGGTCGGGAGAAATCCTGGAAAAACTGGCGGAAGAATTCAAGCTGCAGATGGGATTGTCGGTATCGGGTCCAGGCACCACGGGCGCGGATGATTTCCAGGCCTGTCTCGATCGGAAAGCCTGAAGGATTGAAAAAATACAGGCCGCGTATCAACCGCGACCTTCGCCCCTCCCCTTGAACTTTTTGTTCCCCTCGGGGCCGTTCAATTTCTTGCGAATCCCGTCCAGGTCAACCTTTTCGGATTCCGCAGCCGACAGGGTCGAGCTTTTGATCTCCTCATAGATCTCATGGCGGTGAACGGGGATCGACCGGGGGGCGTCGATGCCGATCTGAACCTGGTCGCCACGTATGTCGACGATCATGATGGAGATATCGTCTCCGATCATGATCTTCTCGTTGCGTTTTCGGCTGAGTATGAGCACGGGACCTCCCTGTCCTGTCTCCGGAATACCGCACGACGCACACCGGGCTAAGCTAGACCCCGGCAGTTTCGGGCGTATCCACCTCGGGTCGATCCTCAGAGTGACCTGAATCGGACGAGGAATCAAGCATTTCCTCTGCGGAATCCTGTCCTGGGGCAGTCACCTGATCATTTTGTTCCGACTGGCCATCTACGGCAAGCCCAAATTTCAAATAATTCATTTCCTGCCGGGTGCTCAGGGAGGAATCCTCCATGACCAGCTGTACACCCATGCGGCTGTCGACATTAACCACCAATGGTGCCAACAGGTTACCTGTGATATGAGTACCTCCGGCATGAACGGTGGTGATGATCATCACGGCCAGCCATTCTCCTTCTTCGCTGCGGAGGGCTTCCTTGGAAGACTCCGGGAGGTTGATATCGTAGGTATCAGCGAAAAACGCCGGCTGGCTCACCGGAAAGCCGAAATCTCCCCGATCCAATGACTGGAACCACTTCATGGGCACGTCGTCGCCCATGTCGAGGATCAGCCAGTGACAAAGGCTGGGCATCCCAACCAGGCCTTCGTGCAGGTGAATGACATCCTGCTCCTGATAGGTGAGTTCCCCGAAGCGTACGGTCTCGATCTTTGGCATCTTTCGCTCCTTGCTGGTCGGCACCGGCTCCGCCGGTTGATCCGACGTGTTAGCGCAGGTACTTCATCAGGTTGTTCTCAAACAGTTTACTGGTGACCAGCAAGCTGGCCTGGTAGCTGGCTTCGGCGCGGCTCAGGTCGGCGGCCAGCTGGGTTATATCCACATCCCGTTCCAGGGACAAATTGGACTGCAAGCGTTCATTCCTTTGCTGCAGAATACCCACGGCCCAATCCAGGTCATTCTGACGGCCACCGTTTCTGATCAGCAAACCGGAAACCGTCTGACTCAGGGCCATCAGTTCGCTTACGGCTCCCTGGACGGCGTCCTTGTCCCCACTCCGCAGGGCGGCCTGGAGATCCTCCATGACCCCGAACAGGCGCACAGGAGTGCCGTCGCCACGGATGCCCAGAATGCTCGCAGTGGTCGACCCGCCTACGTCCCGTATCGTGAAGGAAGCCGAACTCGGTCCCACCACCTGCAGATATCCGTCTTGAAGATTCAGGGACATGCCGGGCAGGGCGGTGGCAAAATGGTCCTGAAGGTCGCCGATGGTGACCGCCAGGCCGAGATCGAGCTGGGTCACCCCGCCTTCCCAGACGATTTCCATCGATCCCAGAGGCAGGTGGCCGACCAGATCCGGAATATCCGCCAGCAGGGTGTCACGGTCAGGAAGAGCCCGGATGTCGCCGCCCCGCAGGGTGGTGCCGTCGGTGGTGGTGTTGATGCCCAGGGATGAGGCTGTCTGTCCCCCATCCACCTCGCCAATCGTGACCGGAGCCGGTCCCTCCAGCACCAGTCCGCGTCCGTCGGCGGCTATCGAAGCGGTCACGACGCCCTTGGTTCCCACCTGGATCTGGCTGATGACATCCCCCACGGTGACCGCACCGGTCAGGTCCACCCGATATGGATCCGCCCCGCCCACGGAAACGGTGATGCCCCCGGACTGCCATCCTTCACCTCCGTTGAGATCGCTCAACAGGGTGCCGTCGGTCAGCACCGGGCCCAGCCTGGTACGGCCGGCCAGGCTGGCGGACTGGCTGCCCATGAAGATGTCGCCGGACAGATTCACCGGCATGGTGGAATGGGGTCCCGTGCGGGCGATGATTTCACCATCGTCCCCCAGGTAGACCACGGAGCCCCCGCTGAGACGGAATGGCGCTTCGTCGGTGCGCTGGCCCGCGAAAAGGTGATGTCCCTCGATGGAGGTGTTCAGGACCTCGAGCATGCGCCCCACCAGGTTGTCGATTTCAAATACGGCGTTGCCCATGGTGTCGCTGTTGGCGAGGGACGAGGACTCCCGCATCGCCAGGACGCGGGCGTCGGCCAGGATTTCCGAGAGGTCTTGCAGCGCGATGTCGGTGCCGTCGACCAGGGTCCGGCTACGTCCGATGTTCCGGAGGTAGCTGTCATTCCGGGTGATCAGGGCGTTGAGCTGCTGGATGCTGCTCACCGCACGCGGGTCATCGGCATAGGAATTCACCCGCTGCATGCTGCCGGCCATGCGCTGCTGTTCCAGCAGGCTGGCCAGGCTGCGGTTGAGATCCCCCACCAGAATCGAGGATAGGTAACTGTCTGTGATGCGTATGCTCATGCGGTATCCCGTTCCTACACGATGTTCAGGAGGGTGTCGTACATCTCCTGCACCGTGGCGATCACTTTGGCGGCAGCGTTGTAGCTGTTCTGGAAGCGCACCAGATTGGCGCCTTCTTCGTCAAGGCTCACGCCGCTGACACTGGCCATCCTCGCCGAAAGCGAGGCCACCACGCTCTGTTGGTTCTCCACCATGAAATCGAAACTGCCGAGTCGGCCGGCCACGTCGGTCACGACCGCGCGGTAGGAGTCGCCAATGGAACGCTCGTCGCCTCCGGCCGGGCTCTGTCGTCCCAAATCGGCCAGGGCCAGGGCGATGGCGTTGTCGCCCGCCGTGCCCGTCGCACCGGTGGCCACCAAACTTTCGTTGGCCAGCAGAGCCTCGTTGATCCCGATGTTGGCCATGCTGTCCCCGGTGAAAAACATCACCCCGCGGCCGCCGGAGGTGAGCCCCTGGGTGTGCAATTGGTTGACCTCGGTGATCAGCTGACCCGCAACCGCGTCGAGCTGGTCCCGGATCTCCCGCAGATGCGTGTCGCGGGCGGCCAGGAGGCCCTCGATCCTGCCCGTCGACAAGGTGACATCCTGCTGGTTTCCGGCCGTCACCACGGCGAAGGTGTACCCGTCACCGTCGGGGCGATAGATCCCCTCGAACAGGGTGACCCGGTCCCGGGCGACCATGGTGCGCCCGGCCAGGATGACGTCCTTGGACCCGTCATCCCTTTCGAGCACCGAAACTTCCGCCAGCTCCGATACCTGGCTGATGCGCAGATCCCTCTGGTCCCGCAGATCGTTGGCCGGCTGCCCATTGGATTCCGCGGCCATGATCTGGCGATTGAGCTCGCCGATGTCCTGCAACAGGAGGTTCAGATTTTCGGTTTCCGCCTGGATCATCATTTCCAGGTCGGACTCCTGACGTCGCAGGGCCTCATCGATGGCGTGAAAATCCGCCACCAGGGTTTCGGCCTGCGAAAGAACGTTGATCTTGAGGCTCGAGTTCTGGGGCGGCTGGGCCAACTCGTTCCAGGCCGCGAAGAAATTGTTCAGGGCATCGCCCAGGTGGTCGTTGTCCACCGACCCCAGGATTCCTTCGACATCGTAAAGGGCCATGTCGATGGCGGCGTAGGAATGAAGGCGCGACGTCTGGGCCCGCATGTTGTTCAAAAGGAATTCGTCCTGGACCCGCCTGATCCCCAGGACCTCAACACCTCGCCCGATAGCCCCGTAGGCCAGGATTTCCGGCCTGCGGGCGCCAAATACCACGACCTGCCGGTTGAATCCCGGCGTATGCGCGTTGGCGATGTTATGGCCGCTGGTGGCCAGTCCCGCCTGGGCGGCCAGCAGAGCCGACAGGCTGTTGTCCATGATGGAATTCAGTCCGGACATGGGTAGTCCTCTCAGGCCTGTTTGACGATGACGCTGCCGGGGCCGCGCCCCTTGTTGCGAGCCTCCCCGTCGTAACAGCCGGCCGGATTCTCCAGCACGGCGCTTTTGAAAATTTCCGCTTCCTCATGGACCAGATCTAGACAGAATTCCGCCAGCAGGCGGTTAAGCTCATTCTGGCGGGCCAATTTGGCCGCCGCCTGGCGAACCTGGCCCAGAGCCCCGGTCACGGACCTTTTGGCCTCGGGGCGGGTGTAGTCCAGAAGGTCCTCCACCCGCCCCGGAGGAATCCTGAGCCCGTTGCGGGCCGCCATTTCGCGCACGAACCGTTCCCGCTCCAGCCTGGCCTCGTTGGCCAGCGGAAGGTATCTGGCCCACTCCCGGGCATTGGCTTCCAGACGGTCCACATCTTGACGTTGCATGTAAGAATTCTGCCGCCAGGCAAGTCGCAGCAACCGTCGGTAGTGCCCGCCTTCGTTTTTCAAAACGTGCCCCAACTGCCGGCATTCTTCGTTTTTGAGCCTGGTCGTGTCCTCGGCCATTTGTCCCTGTCCTCCAGGATGTGGTCCCAATTTCGCGGTGTTACTGCCCGGGTGACGCCAATTGCGTGCCACCGCCCAGTTGTCCGTACCTATCAAGAACTCTTTTAACGTATCGTTGTGTTTCAGGATAATCCGGCACCCGGCCACCGAGCCGGTCAACGGTTCCCGGCCCGGCGTTGTAGGCTGCCAGCGCGACGTCCAGTCGCCCGGCGAATCTGTCCATCATGTCGGCCAGATACCTGGCGCCGCCACGCAGATTCTGGGAAGGATTGGCGGGATCGGTCACGCCCACCTCGCGGGCCGTCTCCGGCATCAGTTGCATCAGACCCAGGGCCCCCTTGTCGGATTGGGCCAGGGGATCTCCGCCCGATTCCTCCATGACCACGGCCAGGATGAGAGCCGCATCCAGCCCCGAATCCCGGGCCGCCCTTTCGATTTCGGGTTGGAAGCGTTGCAAGGTATCGGCCACGGCCCCGCTCTGCTCAGCGGCCAACCTGGCCAGGCGTTGGCGTGCGGAAATTTCCGGTCCCGCAGTGGCCGCCTGGCGATATCGGGCTAGGGCCCGGGGAACCGAAGCCTCCGGGGCGGTCGGACCCTGAACCGGTCCGGCCTTTTCATTCGGGTCCGGCTGGTTATCCAGATTCAGGGAAAGTTGCCGGACGATCATGTCGGCGATCCCCATGCCCGCATGCCCCGTGGCCAGGGATTTCGCAACTTCGGCGTCATGCATCTGCCGGTAGAATTTGGTAGCGCCGCCCCCATTGAACAGTTCGTTTGTGGGAACGGTTTGCCGCATGGCCTTCAGCAGGGTATTCAGAAAGACCGCTTCGAATTCCTGGGCGGCCTTTTCCAGATCGGCCCTCTGTCTGGCGGGATCCATAGGGGCAAGTTGTCCGGGCTTGTCCGGGAATCGCTTCGGGCCCACGCCGGCGGCCTGGTCCACCGCCAGGGTGGTCAGCGAATTCAGGGCACCTTTACCCGGAAAATCCATGGGCCAACTTTCGTTTACATCAGGACCAGTTCGGCCTGCAGCGAACCAGCCCTCTTGAGGGCCTCGAGAATGGCGATGATGTCCCGCGGGCTGGCGCCGATGTCGTTCAGCACACTGACCACGTCGGCAACCGTGCTGGTGTTTGGCACGTGCACGACCTGGGCCTCGTGGTCTTGGACATCCGTATTGACGTCGGGCACCACCACGGTGTCGCCACGTCGGCTGAAGGAACTCGGCTGGGAGACGTCGTAGTAGGTGCTGACGATGACCTTCAGATTGCCGTGGGCCACCGCGGCTTCGTGGAGCTTGACGTTCTTGCCCACGATGATGGTGCCCGTTCGCTCGTTGACCACGACGCGGGCCCGGGAATCACTGCGGGATTCCAGCTCACTCATGCGGGCGATGAAGCCCACCGGATTGGCATTCTCCTCCACGGGGATGGTCACCAGGATCCGCTGGGCGTCTTCGGCCAGGGCGGTCCCGGCCCCGAACGAGGCGTTGATCGACGACGCCACTTCCGAAGCGGTGATGAAATCGGGATTGTGAAGCAGCCAGGCCACCCGGCCGCCGTTCATGAAGGATCCGTTCAAGGGCACCTTGACCGTTCCGCCGTTGCTCACCAGGCCAGCCTGGGAATGGTTCTTTCTGAAACTGTTCCCCGAGCCGGATTTGATATTGAATCCTCCGATGGAAACGCTCCCCTGGGCCAGCACGCAGAGGGTGCCGTCGGCCGCGCTCAAGGGCGTCATCACCAGGTGTCCGCCTTCGAGGCTGGTGGCGTCGTTGAGGGAATTGACCTTCACGTCGACACGTCCACCCACGTTGATGTTGGGATCCAGGGTACCGGTGACGATCACCGCCGCCACGTTACGCGCTTTCAGGTCGCGGGGGCTGATCGTGACGTCCAGTTTCTCCAGCAGGGTGGCGATGGAATTGGCCGTATTCTCGACGGAATAGCTGTCGCCGGTTCCGTTCAGGCCGACCACCAGCCCGTATCCCACCAGGGGTTCCTCCGTGGTGCCCTCCAGGATGGCCAGATCCTTGATGCGCGAGGTTTCCTGGGCCTGGGCTCCGGACAGACCCGCGCATGTGGCCACCACAACCAGGACCGTGGCCAGGTGATGCGACCAACCGTGACGATATGCAGACATGAAAGTCCTCCTAGAACAGCCAGTTGAGAACACGGGTCACGACGCCCGGTTGCGACGCGTCGTTGATGATGCCGGAACCGTTGTAGGCGATCTGGGCATCGGAGATGTAGGTGCTGAGAATGGTGTTGTCGGCGCCGATGTCCCGAGCCCGGCAAACGCCGGTTACCTCGATCAGCTGCTTTTCACCGTTGATGTTTACCATGCGGGTACCCTCCAGCCGGAAGTCCCCGTTTTCCTGGATTTCCACGATGCGCGCCGATATCTCCGCCCTCAGGTTGCCATTGCGCCGGGTGTCCCCGTCGCCGAGGAACTTGTTTTCCACGGTCATGTCCCAGGGCTTGATGAAGTCGAGCCATCCCAGGGCGGGACCGCCACGCGTTTCCGTGCGGCCGTTTGCCCGGGTCTTGCTGGTGGAGTTGGCTTCGGAGTGCTCGGTGATGATGATCGTGATCAGGTCACCCACCTCGCGGGCCTTGATGTTCGAGACCAGGGATTCCCCTGTTTCGAAATTCACCAGGGGTGTCTTGGCGTGCGCCGTGAAATCCACCGACGTCATAACGGCCACCATCAACAGGCCGAAGACGAATCGGGGCACGATCCTGCCAGGGAAATATGCATTCATCTTGTCACCTTCTCCATTTCACGAGGCCCGGCCCCATCACGAGGGCGTTGACCAATTTTCCTGTCAAATCGTTTCGCACCGGTATGGTCTGACCCAGGCAACCGTCCTGGCGGGCGACCGCCCGGACCGTGACCGAGACCTGGCCCCGGATGACCTGAAGGTCCACGAGGTCGCCGGCCAGGATGACCGGTGTTTTCTTGAGGTCGGCCTTGCGCAGGGGTTTTCCCGCCCGCAAGACGCGGGCGCTGCTGCAGCCCTCAATATTTTGGCGGTGGACCACCAGGGCCTTGTCCACCTCGGCCAGATCCCGCCATTCCCAGAGGAACATGTCCTGATCGAGGGCCTGGTTCTTCGGGATTTCCCGGCGCATTTCCCCCACCTCGCCGAAGGCGTGAAGGATCGCCACGGCGACAAACACTTCCTGCCGGGAACCGTCCTCCAGGCGGATGCGAACCAGGTTGCGGCCCGGCGTCATGGGCTCGAACCTGTCCCGTTCCACCACCCAGTTCCCGGCCACGGACAGGTCCATGACGGGCAGATCCAGTTCGAACCAGGAGTCAGGCGCGCCCGGCCAGGCCGAGGGCACCAGATGTTGAATTTCCTCGCCCACTTCCTTTTCGAGGTCCCCCATGGTGAGCTCCCTGCCTTCGCACAGGATCAAACTGGATCCGGGCCCGGTGATCCGGACACCGCGGGCCAATCCGGCCGTCACCAGGCGACGCAGGACATCCTGTCGGGAAACCGAGGCCACGGTGTTGGGCTCCAACCCAGCCCGGATCACCAGGTCGCGCGCCTGGGTCGGAACCGGCCCGGTGGCAAGGTCACCCAGGGTGACAAGACCGTCATTGACCCGAAGGGTGTCGGGCAGGGCCAGACTCCAGGCTGCGTGAACCTGTGCCGGCACCGCCGTCCCAGTGAGCACCGCTATCATAATCAAGGCTGTCAGCCTGAAGTTCATGGCCTACCTTTTGAGTCTGTTGACGGTTTGCAGCATCTCGTCGGCCATGGTGATCGTTTTCGAGTTCAACTCGTAGGCCCGCTGGGCCGAGATCATGCTGACCAGTTCGTCCACGGTTTCCACGTTGCTCATTTCCAGGAATCCCGAGGCGGTTTCCCCGACTCCGTTCAGACCGGGAAGTTCCAGGATGGGCCGGCCGCTGGCCGGGGTTTCGGAGAACAGGTTGCCGCCGCGGGCGGTCAGGCCGGCCGCGTTGGGGAAGCGCGCCAACTCCAGCTGCCCGATCTCCTGGACGTTGGAATCGTCACCCTGCACCATCACGCTGATGATGCCGTCCCGGGAAACCGACAACTCCACGGCATCCCGCGGAATCTGCACCTCAGGCTCCAGACGGTATCCTGCGGAGGTGACGATGTTGCGGTCGGCATCCATCTTGAAGCTACCGTCGCGGGTGTACTTGATGGTGCCGTCCCCCAGGCGGACCTGGAAGAACCCGTCCCCTTCGATCATCAGGTCCAGGGCGTTTCCGGTGGCCACCACCGTCCCCTGGCTGAAGTTCTTGTTGGTCGCCACCAGCTTGACGCCGTGTCCGATCTCGATACGGTTGGGCAGGGCCCGTCCTTCGGCGTCCACCTGTCCGCCGGGCATCACCTTTTCATAGAGAAGGTCCTGAAACTCCGTGTGGCTCTTCTTGAAGCCAGTGGTGTTCACGTTGGCCAGGTTGTTGGCGATGGTGTCAATATTCATCTGCTGGGCCTTCATCCCCGAGGCCGCGGTTCCCATGGCTCTGATCATTTCTCCATCCTTCCCTCTATGTGGCGGTCCATCTGCTAGCCGCTAATCCGCGGCAGGCTGTTGACCGATTTTTCCAGCATCTCGTCTTCGGTCGTCATGACCTTGCTCTGCACTTCGAAGGCCCGCTGGGCCGCGATCATGGCGATCAGTGTGTCGATGGGGTTGACGTTGCTGCCTTCCAGGTGTCCCTGGGCGACCACGATTTCAGCTGGATCCAGGACGCGGGATTCCATGTCTTCCGGGGGCACCACCAAGCTCCCACCCAGGTGTTCCAGCCGGCTGGGATCCTCGAAGACCACCAGTTGGAGTCGGTCGACCAGCTTTCCGTCCACCACCACGGCGCCGTCATTGCCGATGCTGAATCGGGTACCATCCAGGCGAATGGGCCCCCGTTCCCCCATGACCTCATGACCGTCCGGCGTGGTCAGCCGGTTGTCCGAATCCAGCATGAAGGAACCCTGCCGGGTGAAGGCCGCCCCTCCATCGGTTTTGATTTCGAAATAGCCGTTGCCGAGAATGGCCACGTCCAGATCCCTGCCGGAGGCCTTGACCGTACCGGGCCGGTTGTCGAGAGCGTGGTACATCTGAAGGCCGGGCGCGGCCTTCAAGACCGGGGCGGAATCCGGGTCCCCATTTTCGTTCGCCCCACCTGCCGCCGCAGCTTCCGCCACCCGCGTCAGGATCTGTTTGAACCCTGCCGTATCGACGTTGGCCAGGTTGTTGGCCAGGGCGTCGATCCGGTTCTGTTCCAGCAGCATGGCCTTTTCGGCGGTGCCAAGACTCTTGATCAAGATTCATCCTTTCGCGGGATACACCGGTCCCAATGTCTGATCACCACAGGGCAAGGCCCATGCCCGCACTGAGGGCGCGCGGTGAAGACAAGTCATCGTGGATGGTGGAACATTTTTCCCGGGCATTTGCCCAGGACAGACAATCATCGGGTGAGATATTGAGCGCCCAGAGTGACGGAGAAGCCGTTTGGCGGTGGGAAAAGGGATCAGAGGCGGCCCCAGGAAATTTTTGCCGGGTACCGGGGAAGATCGCGACAAGCCAGTGGATCATTCCCTTGCTGACAGGAAGACAGGCACCAGGTGGGTGATTAATTGACGCAGGCGAAGGTCCCGATCAACCCGGGGAAACCTGCAGGTCGGGGACGTGATCGGGCTCTGCCGAGGACGATCGAGAATCGGGTTGATCCTGACCGGACAGGGGAACCGTAAACGTGAATGTGGACCCCTTGCCGGGAACGCTGGTCACCGTAACTTCACCGCCGTGGGATTCCACCAGCCGCTTGACGATGACTACTCCCAGGCCCACGCCCCGGATCTTGCGCTGGGACGAGCCGCGGGTGTAGGGCTCGAACAGGACGGCCAGCTCTTCGGGCGACATCCCGATTCCGCTGTCGGAAATGGAAACCTGGGCCCACCCGGACATGGGCACGACAGTCAGTCGGATCCAGCCCGAGGCCACATTGTACTTGACCGCGTTGGACACCAGGTTCCGAAGAATCTGGGTCAACCGCAGGGGGTCTGCAAAGACCTCGACCTTGTCGGCGGGCATGGCGACATCCAGGGTGACCTCGGAACTGGCGGCCATGGGTTCCAGATCGCTCACCACTTCGGTGATCAGTTCGCCGAGGTCCATGTCGCGGCACTTGAGGTTCACGAAGCCCGCGTCGATCTTGCTGATGTCCAGGAAATCGTTGAGCAGTGCAGTCATCTCGCTGATTTTCCGGTTCACGCTGCCGAGGAATTCCACCTGGGTGTCGTTCATCTCGCCCGTCTTGCCTGTGGCCATCAGGGACACGTAACCCTGGATCACCGACATCGGCGAGCGCAGGTCGTGGGCGATCATGGAATGGAAATCGGCCTTGATCTCTTCGGCGGCCACTTCCTGGGTGATGTCCCGGAAGGTGTAGGCCATCGCCGTTTCGCCCTCGTCCAGTTGGATGGACGCGGTGCGGGCCGTCAGGCAGATTTCATGGTCGTCCACGTGGATGATCAGGCGCAGATCCTCCTGGGTCCCCTCCCGCAACTGCGCGATAACCTCATCGGGCACCGCGAGGGTCCGCAGGATTTCCGTCATGGTCTTGAAGCGGGCCACCTCCCGGGGCATCCGCAGCAGGTTCAGGAACACCTGGCTGGCCAAGACAATCTTGTCGTCCAGGCCGCAGATGGCCACCGGTTCGTGAAGAAATCGGAAGATCTGGTTGAGCTTGTTGCTCTCCAGGCGAAGCTTGTCCTGCAGATCCTTGATGCGCAGGAAGGCGCCGATCTTCGAGTGGAGTTCGTCGGCCCCGATGCCCTTGGTGATGAAGTCGTCCGCGCCCATTTCCAAGCCGCGGATTTTCTCGCTGGTCTTCGTCTCCGAGCTGATCATCAGGATGGGAATACCGCGGGTGTCCTGGTGCTTGCGCAGGATCCGGCTCACGTCGAAGCCGTGCATGCCGGGCATCTCCTTGTCCAGCAGGATCAGGTCCGGCAGCAGTTCCATGGCCAAACGGGCCCCAATGGCGCCATCGGCCGCGGTAACCACCCCATACCCCTTTTTCTCCAGCAGGCGCTTGAGATAAAGACAGGTCGGCGGCGAATCGTCCACGACCAGAATCGTGCGGTCCTTGGGGTCGGTCATTCCGGAACCCTTTCCCATGAAGTGGCCATTCGAAAAACACGGGCGCAAAGGCTTGGCCGGCAAGGCTCAAGGCCTTCCGGTACTCCCTGTATTTATCGGTCGGAAAGAACGGTTCCTGAACGGAAAATTACTGGCGGCGGGGTGGTGGCGAATGGTCGGCGCCCGTCTCAGGCAGGATCCACCATCAGCAGGGCGATGTGCTGTTCGAGGTTGGCGGCGCCTTCGGCCTCGATGTGGGTGAAGAAGACCGCAACTTCGTAGTCATCCAAGCCCGGGGTGTCGGCTTCTGGACGTACTCGCACCACCAGGCCCTCGCAGGGCACCGGAGCAAAGGTCACCTCGTTCGAGCCGGGAGCGGCGGGCACGGTGACTTCGAGTTCCATGGCCAGCTTGGTCATCGGTTCGATGAAATGCTCGGATTTGAAATAGATACCCGAGGAGCTGATGTTGATGGTCTCCAGCGTCGCGACATCCTGGGAACCGTCGACGCGCGGGACCTTGACTTCCAGCTTGAGGTTGGCATTGATGCGGTCGGTTTTTCGCCGGTCGATCTGGTTTCCCGTCATCCCTGGTGCTCCTTGCTACGGGATCGCCCAACCCGCCATCCATTGTTTTTCTAAATCAAGAAGAGCCTACCAGCCGGCTTTGCTTCCGCCAAGGAACATTCATACCGAATTCCCGGAATTCACCAGGAAATAGGGACGAAAAGCAAAGCCGACCGCTCTGGCTCGCTACTTCTTCTTGTGACGATTCTTACGCAACCGTTTTTTGCGCTTGTGCGTCGCAATCTTCTTACGCTTGCGTTTACGCCCGTTCGGCATCTCTACCCACCTTTCAAGACTTTGTTCGGGGTGCCGGCCACGACATAAACCTGGTGCCACGATCGCCGGTCACAAAAATATGCACGAGGGAGCCAGAGGTCCCCGTGACGCTCTCAATGGATTGCACAAGATAGGCAATCAGAAGTATCGAAACAACCTGGAACTTGCCGGCGGATCAATCTTTGTGGTTGATCCGGGCCTTGAGTTCGTTCGAGGATTTGAAAAAGGGAACTCTTTTGGCGGGAACATCCACCGACGCCCCGGTCCGGGGATTCCGGGCCAGACGGGCACGGCGCGTCTTCACCTTGAAGCTGCCGAATCCACGAAGCTCCACCTTATCGCCGCTGACCAGGGCCTGACCGATGTTCTCCATGATCAAGTTGACAATGACGCCGGTGTCCTTCTTGCTGACACCTGTTTGCTGGGAGATGATCTCGACGAGTTCGGCTTTGGTCATTCCTTGCTCCCTGATTCGCTCCACCCATTCCCGCCCGGTGGTTGCAGTGGTCTACCTTGTTTGTTTGGTGCGGGTTAAGAATTCAATAAATACCATAATATTCATGTAGTTCCAAGAAAAAAATGTTCCCCGCGTTCTGCCGCGTGACGGCCGGCATAACACTACAACACGGAGAGCGTAGGTCATGCAGCCGCCAAGCCCGGACAGCGCAGAGAACATTTACGCGCCATTCGCAACCTGCGTGCCAGAAGGGATAAAGGGGAAATACCTTGAATCAAAAGATGATGAAATACCTATAACATGTTTCAATTATTGTATTTAAAAAATCTCAACATGGGCAGAACGTGCCGGGAGCCTGGACCATTTGAAGGCATCCCGCACCCGCCGAGGATGCAATCGGAAACAACCCGCCCAGACCGAAAGGGCAATTTGCACCTCCGCGGTTACCTCTTTATCCAGCCAGGATCCGGAACAATTCTTCGTGCACGGCCGAGAACCCGCAACCCCGCCGGGACATGGCCACCGCCGCGGTCGCCTGTGCCGGTCCCACGGCATAGGCAGGGCACTCGTCCTGGCCGCCCCACTGGAAATTGCCGATGAACTTGGGGGGAATTCCGGTCCCGAAAACATTGCTGGCAAACCCCACGCTGGTGCCGGTGTTGAAGAGGGTGCCGATGGCCGTCTTGACGTGGTCGCCCAGCATCAGGCCGACGAAACGGCTGCCCGTGGCCACGGCCCCCGCTCCCAGGTCCACCCGGATTTCCCCGTAGTTGTTTTTCAGATCGCTGCAGGTGGTCATGGCCCCCAGGTTGATCCAGGAGCCCAGCACGGCATGTCCAATGAACCCTTCGTGCTGTTTGTTGGCGAAATCACCAAAGGTGCTTTCGGCGATTTCCCCCGCCAGGCGATTGACGATCCCGAAGGAGGACTCCCCGTGCAACCGGGTGCCGGGCTTGACCAGGGATCCGGGACCGACATACAAAGGGCCTTCCAGGAAGCAGTGCGGCATCACCCTGACTCCCCGGTCCAGGATGACCGGGCCGGCGGTGGTATCCAGGGCGGTCCCGGGAGCCAGGGCCACACCATCGCCGACAAAAATCTGATCGGGGTCATCGATGGCCAAGCGTGCCAAAAGGTCCTGCGAAGCCAGGGACCCCAGCTTCTTCAGGATGGATTCCTTCCCCCAGTCCGGCACCTCCCCGTTTTCTGCCGGGAAGATCCCGAAGGGCATCCGGCGATAGGCCTGACCATCCCGGACCAGATCCAGATCGCCCATCAGAGCCTGGGCGGTGCGGGATACCAGATCCCAGATCCAGCGGGGTGCTGCGGCTTGCAGATCCGCCAGACCCCCGAGCCGCGCCGGGTCGATGGGATCGACGCCCGGAACATCCTCGACCCAAGGGTCGGGAGACCGGGACGGGTCGGTCCAGTCGCCCGCGGCTGCACAATTTTCTTCCCAGCCGACCCAACCGGCCGCCAGCTTCCTGGCACGGTTGCCGGACAACAAGGCGACCACCAGACCGGCTTCGTCGCGCCAGAGGAATTCCCCGCCGTCCTGGGCCAGATCCCAAAGGCCTTTCACCAGACGGCCATCAGCGGCCACAAGCCCGTTGAGAAAGAGGTACCGAACCTGATCATCGTTCGATGCATCGATGCCGTCCGGTCCCCAGGTCCATCCAGCCGCCGTGTTCAGGTTTTTAAGCAGTGGCCGTCCCAGCAGGACGCCGCCGGCTCTGCCGCCGACCAGGTCCACCCTTTCGCGGGTGTTGAACATCCCGCACCGCAGTTCGAAGGCGGGCGCACTCCAGGCCACCGGGCGCATGCGGCAAAGTTGGTGATCTTCAAAAAGGACGGGTACGATTTTCACGGCGACTCCTGCTCAGTACGGGAAGCCGGTGGGCACGGATTGCCAGGAACCGGTTTCCAGGGATTGTCGGGCCAGCCTGAGGTCTTCGCGCACCGAGCGGAATATCAGCCATCGTCCGGCGAGAGCCAGGGCTTCGGAATCGCCCTGCACCAATGAGGCCAGCAAGTCCTGCTTTTCGGGAAGATGCCACAGGGCGGTGTCGGTGTCCTCGGAAATCTCAGCCAAACGCCGGGCGGCAGCCACCGCCTCCCACAAACCGCCGACCTCGTCGGTCAACCCGTTGGTGACAGCTTGGCGCCCCGTCCAGACCCGGCCCTGCCCCAGCAATTCAACCTGGTCCACCGACATTTCGCGGTGTTCGGCGATACCCTTGACCCAGACATCGAAGCTGGCCCGGTGACGTTCGTGGAAGTGCTGGAACTCCTCCTCGGTGAATCCCCGGTCTGAACTCATGAGAAGGGCGTTGGGACCCCGGGTGACGTGACTGAAGTTGAGGCCGATCTTGTCCTGCAGACCGCTCATGTCGAACTTGGCGGTGATGGAACCGATCGATCCGGTGACGGTCAGGTTCCCGGCAACGATCCAGTTGGCGCGGTAGGCCATGGAGTAACCTCCCGAGGCCGCCACGTCCACCATCGACACCACCACGGGTTTGACCCGGCCGACCTGGTGCACCATGTGGCCCATGAGGTCGGCGGCCAGTGATTCGCCTCCCCCGCTGTCGATCCTCATGACGATCGCGACCACGTCGTCATCCCGGAGCGCCCGCTCCAGTTCCGCGTTGATGGTCTCGTGGCCCATCATCACACCCAGGAGGGGATTGATTCCGTTGGTGCGCCCGCCGATATTGCCTTGGGCGTGAATCACGGCAATCTTGCGGTCGCCCCCCAAATCGAAATCGGCGGGATCCTCCTGGGCGTATCTGGCCCCGGAAACGATGCGGGGCAATTCGTCTTCCTTTGGCCGAAACCGGTCGGCCAGTTCATCCCAGTACATGATCCCGTCCACGATTTTCATTTCGAGAGCTTCGGTGGGCAGGAGTTCCCCCAGCTCCATGATGGCATGGAGTCCCGTGGCGTCGATGCCCCGCCCCACTTCGATGGCCTCCCCGAAAAGATCCAGGTTTTCGTCGAGCATCCACTCCCGGTTGGCTCTCGCCTCCGGGGTCAGATCGTCACGGGTGACGATCTGGGCGGCGGATTTGTAATCCTTGATGGCGCTGACATGGGGTTTGATACCCATTTTATCCAAGGCCCGTTTGACGTGCATGAGGCCGGCGTCAAGACCCAGGATGGTGACGTAGGCCGGCGGCGGGCAGAAGAACGAATCACAGGCGGCGGCGGTGTAGAGAACTTTCAGGTCAATATTGTCGGCAAAAGCCAGAACCGGTTTCCCGGATTCGCGGACCCGGGCGACACCGCGGCGGATTTCCTCCAGCTTGCCAGGCCCGGCGTCGTTGGACGCCGAAAGCTGCAGGACCACTCCGTCGATGCGGTCGTCGCCGATGGCCATCTCTAGATTGGTGAGGACCGATTGGAGGGTCTGCTGCCCGCCGCCGGTCAGGGCGCCGGCAATGCCGGAGGGGGGATCGTATTCCGGTAGGGACCCGTAGAGGTCCAGGTGCAACCAGCTGTGATCCTCGATTTTGGATTTGGTATCCATTTTCCAAGCCAACAGGCCAAAACCAAGCCCAAAAACGAGGAGCAGGGCCAAAACAGCACCGGCCAGGGAAAGCAAAAAGACTCTCATGGCAACCTCCGGAAATTTCTTGGACCCAAGGCAGATCCATGATTGGAGCCTTGAATCCCTACTTTGGACCAGTTGGGGACCCGACTCAAGTTTTCTTTTGATTGTTTCACCTCCACCTAAAATGTTTAATTATAATGACATTCATCCAGACCTGCCCTGCGTTCCTTTCCGGCAAGGGTCAACAGGAACATAGGCGGGCACACAAAAAAAATATTTTCGTCCGTCTACTACCTACTCCGCATTTCTCATAGCAATATCATAGGACCTCAACGCGATTAATGGTTGTAAATAAATAAGTTGCTGAATAAGAAATTGGTTTTGATTTTTGTTTTCACCTACAGATCGCCGAGCTTTTGCCGACTTTTTTAATCTTCTTTTTTCATTTCTTGCACGACCCCACCTCAAGAATCAGAGTTTCGATATAAATTGACAGCGAATCATTTGGAATTTCCACAACCGTTGAAAAACTGGCGCCACACAATGGTCGCCAAAATCGCCGGGCAACCGGCCGGGAGGAAAATCATGAACATCCGGACAACCCTTACGACCCTGGCGGTTCTTCTGATCCTGGGGATCATCGCGGGCGCCGCTTTCGCCGATGACGACGAGGGTGCCAAGGACAAGAAGAAGATGGATGGCAAGGAACTCTTCAAGAATCACTGCAAGGTGTGTCACATGGAAGATTCCAAAGCCGGGGAATACACCCCCATGTCCCTGATCATGGACCAGTGGGACGAGTTCTTCGACGACGTCTATCCCGAGACCCACCAGGACCTGGCCTGCCCCACGGACGAAGAGAAAAAACTCTCCGACGTGCTGGACAAGAAGATGATCAAGAAGATCCGCAAATTCTGTGTGGACCATGCGGCTGACAGCGAGCAGCCCATGACCTGCGGTTAGAGACCACCAGCCGCCACGGCGGCCGTCACTCGGGCGCAGAAATGATTCACGCCCGGACAACCCACGGCGCAAGCCGATTTCAACCCCGGAGGGGCGGAAATGAAGAAGACGATGCTCACACTGCTCAGTCTGATCGCGCTGCTGGCAATGGCGACGGGCGCCTTTGCCGATGCGGACACGGATGCCAAGATCAAGGCACTGGAAAAACGTTTGCAGAAAGTGGAAGGCAAATCAGCCAAGGACCGTATCAACTGGACCGGCGACCTGCGGGTGGAAGCCCACAGCCTGACCGGTGAAGTGGACGCCTACGTCGACGGCATGCGTTTGCAGGCCCTGACCTACGGCACCATGTTCTACACGGATCCCAACGTCAACCCGGGGTTCGACCCCAATGTGCCCTTCGGGCCGGCGGATATCGACAACTTCATCGCCCAGAATTACGCCACTTTCCAGGGTTACTCCGGGGTGAATCGGTTTCCCGAAGTCAAGGAGTGGGTCCAGTCCATGATGGCCAACAACCCGAACATGGGTGCCATGATGGAAGCCTACGCCATGGATGCCTATCGGGAAGGCTTCAAGACCGACAACAGCATTCTCTACACCACCCGGCTGCGTCTGAACATGGCCGCCAAGGTGGCCAAGAATGTGGATTTCAACGGCCGTCTGAGCATGTACAAACCCTGGGGGGCATCGACCCAGACCGGCGTCTTCAACGGCCAGGCCAACAACCTGAACACCGACGCCAACTGGCCCGGGGTGGCCGGCGACGCGACCCTGAAAGTCGACCGTGCCTATTTCACCTGGAAGAACATGTTCGATGTTCCCCTGTACCTTAGCCTCGGTCGTCGTCCGAGCACCGACGGTCCTCCCCTGCACTACCGCAACGACGAGGTTCGCGCGGGCACGCCCATGGGCACCATCATCGACATGCAGTTCGACGGAGCCACCCTGGGTTATAATTTCGGTACCAAGACCACCGTCCGGGCCTGCTATGGTCTGGGTTACGAGTCCCAGTATGGCAACGGTTCCCTGAACAAGGCCAATGCCCTGAAGGACGCCCATTTCTTCGGTTTCAACATCGACGCCTACAACACCCCTGAAATGCAGATCCAGACGACGTTCGCCCGGGCCTTCGACATCACCGACGGGTTCGCCGGCAACATCATAATGCCCAACGACCCGGTGACCGGGCAGCCCATGCCCGGCCCGATCGTGACCCGGTTCAGCCCCTCGGCCAACCTGGGCGACTTCGATATCGCCAGCCTGATGCTGGCCCGCCGTGACGGCGCCTTCGACTGGTTCTTGACCGGCAGCTGGAGCAAGAGCCATCCCGAAGACGGCGTCACCGGTCCCTTCGGCGGCCTGCTGAGCGGCCCTTACGACAATCCGGAAAGCCAGAGCGGCTCCATGTACTACATCGGAGCCCGGTACAACTTCAACGAGGAACGTACCAAGATCGGCTTGGAGTGGAACAAGGGTTCGGAGTACTGGTTCAACTTCGCCCCCAGCCAGGATGATGTCATCTCTCCTAAGACCAGCACCCGCGGCACGGTGTGGGAAGGTTACCTGACCCACCGCATCGCCCGTCGTTTCGTGATGAAGCTGGCCTACCTCAACTACAATTTCGACTACACTGGCTCCGGCTGGCACGTGGGCGGGCCTGCGGAACTGGGTGACATGCCTGTTGTTCAGGGTTTCCCCACCTACTCC
>RCNG010000186.1_pt1 | contig 25763 bp, 22 predicted proteins | sample 2041371 | NCBI WGS metagenome assembly RCNG01 (sample SAMN09708227, study PRJNA481090) | Marine sediment metagenome, whole genome shotgun sequencing project. | biome: marine sediment; feature: ocean; material: sediment; isolation source: Sewage treatment plant 1 marine sediment (STP1) ... | reverse complement strand
GACGTTCAGAACTCACGGAGTTCGAGTGGCAGCACGCAAACGGTGGGCTACCGGGATGGTTTGTTCCGCGGTGCGTCGGACACGCGACGCCCGGGCGCCGGTAGCGTGGCACCGATCGAAGTGACAACGCAGGAATGATGTCCGGCGATTCGCCGCTCGTGAGTAAAGCGGCGCGTCGATACGCGATGGTGATTCTCGCCATTGTCTACATGTTCAACTTCGTTGACCGACAAATTCTCGCTATCCTGTTGCCACAGATTCGGGATGAGTTTGGAGCGAGTGATACCTACCTCGGTTTTCTGTCGGGAACCGCTTTCGCGCTGTTCTACGTTACTTTGGGCGTGCCAATCGCGCAGTACGCTGATCGCTGCAACCGTCGCAATCTTATTGCAGCATCCGTTGCGCTTTGGAGTGCGATGACCGCGCTCTCGGGGCTGGCCGCGAACATTTGGCACTTAACAGCAGCCCGCATCGGCGTTGGCATTGGTGAGGCCGGTTGCAGCCCCCCCGCGCATTCCATGATCGCGGACTATTTTCCGCCGGAGAAACGTTCGACCGCGATGGGTTTTTATACATTGGGGATCTCCGCCGGCATCATGGTCGCTTATCTCGCGGGAGGCTGGGTCGCGCAAAACATCGGTTGGCGCGAAGCGTTTTTCGTCGTCGGCATACCGGGGTTATTGCTGGCCGTTGTTGTACGTTTCACCGTCAAAGAACCGCAGCGTGGCGCATCGGAGAATCGCGCGGCCAGTGGACGACAAGCGCGGCTCGCTGAAGTAGTCCGTTTTCTGTCATCAAGGCGCTCGTTTATTCATATGGCGATAGCGGCCGGACTGTCGTCTTTCGTCGGATACTCAGTGATCAGTTTCCTCCCCAGTTTCATGGTTCGCAGTTTCGACATAGAGATTGCGGTACTGGGTCGATGGCTGGGCCTGATTCTCGGCATCGCCGGTGGCGCGGGATTTTTCTTCGGTGGCTACATTGCCGATCATCTGGGGCGGGGCAGCCATCGGAAGGCCCTGAATTTTATCGCTGCGACTATTTTGATTACGACCGGGCTCCTCGCGCTGATGTTCCTGGCGGAGACTTCCTCGATGGCTATGCTCCTGTTCATACTGCCAGCGGCAACGATGAATGTTTATCTGGCACCGGTGTTGTCACAGGCGCAGAGTCTTGTCGCGCTCAGAATGCGTGCCACGACGTCCGCGCTTGTTCTGCTGATTATCAACGTTCTCGGTTTGGCGTTCGGACCCTTAATCACCGGCAGCCTCAGCGACGCCCTTGAGCCGCGATTCGGCGAAGAATCGATGCGCTATAGCCTGTTGATCGTGACCTCAATAATGCTGCCCTGGGCCGTGTGGCACTACTACCGAGCCGGACGATGGATAGACGGCGATCTGGCGCGGGCCAGCGAACACGATTAGACGGCTCGCAAGTACCAGTCGTAGTCCAGCTGGCTGACCGCGTTATGAAACTTCTCCGCTTCTGCACGCCGATTCATCGCATAGTAGCGGCAATAATCCTTGCCCAGATACTCAGGCAGTATCTTGCTGCGCGAGAATTTGTCGATGGCGGCTTCCCAGCGATTCGGAATCTTGAGTTTCGGCACAATCTGAGCACTCTGTTCGACCATCACGCCCGGGTCGACCTTGTTTTTGAGGCCGTAGTGAACGCCAGCCACGACCCCGGCCATAACCAGATAAGGGTTGGCATCGGCGCCTGACGTGCGGTGTTCAAAACGTAAGTTGTTGGCGTCGGATTCGGGAATTCGAACGGAAACCACACGATGGTTGACGCCCCAGTTTGGTTCCACCGGCGCGAACATGTCAGGCCTCAGCCGGCGGTAGGAGTTGGCGTTCGGTGCACCGATCAAAGTGGCTTCCGGCATGACCTTCAACAGGCCGCCGACCGCGTGTCGCAGGCGCGCCGAGAAGGGTGGCAATGCCATGTTGTCCTTGCCCTGGGAAAAATAGTTTTTGCCATTCTTGTCGACGATACTCATGTGGATATGCATTCCGCTACCCGCGTCTTCCTCGAACGGTTTCGCCATAAAGCAGGCGATGAGACCGTGCTTGCGAGCCGCGGCTTTGATAATTCGTTTTAGAAGCACAGCGTGGTCGCAGGCGAGGACGGCATCGTCGACATGATGAAGATTGATCTCGAACTGCCCGGGCGAGTACTCGGAAATGGCCGCTTCCGCTGGCACATTCTGTGCGTCGCACCATTCGTAGACGTCATCCAGAAATTCCTCGACCTCAAACAGGTCATCGGGATGGTAGACCTGCGTTCCCGGCTGCGTGCGATTGGTGCCCGGAATAGTTGGCGCGCCGACTTTGACTTCCTCTGAATTGCCATCGAGAAGATAGAACTCGAGTTCAGTCGCTACGACCGGCTTGAGGCCCATCTTTTGCAGCGGTCGCAACGCGTTTTCCAGCACGGCTCGCGGATCCGCGAAAAAATTCGAGCCGTCTTCGGCGAGAACCCTGAACATGGCCTGTCCCAGTGGTTTTCGGGCCCACGGTACGGGTGCAAATGAGCCCGGGATCAACTCAGCCGGCAGGTCCGGATCGCCGTCGCCTTCACCGTACGGAATGCCCGGGACGGCATCACCCAGCGTGGTTAGCAAAGTCGCCCCGGCGCAGAAGACAAAGCCGCCTTTGCAGCTCTTCTCAAAGTCATTCGGCCGGACTCGCTTGCCCTTGAGGATTCCATTGAGGTCCGGAATCAGTAGTTCGAGGGATTCGAACTTGCCGTGTTTCTTCTGCACCGCTTTGATTTCGGTGATCAAGGGGTTTTGCTTCGCCATTTCTTATTCTCATTTTGTCCTTCAGCAGAGAATCAACGATTTTTGCTATCGCCGCAACCGCGGCCCGGGTGTTATATTGTGGAATCCAAATTCATCATATGGAACAACCATGCGAGGTCAAGCACCGCCCCAGGGCGCCCAGGCTGCGCTTAGGGCAATACGCCTGCTCAAATTGTTTACCGCGGAAGCACCGGAGTTGCAGCTCGCGGAAATGAGCGTGTTGTCCGGCCTGAATAAAACGACAACGCATCGCTTGCTGCAGGCATTGCTCAGTGAGGAGTTGCTCGACCGTAATCCGGGCACCGGCGCTTATCGACTGGGGCCGGGCATGATGGCCCTGGGCGTTCAGGCGCTTTCGAGCAATGACTTGCGTATTCGCGCGAGACCGCTATTGAAACGGCTCGCTGATGAGACGGGCGAAACGGCGACTCTGGAGGTCCCCATCGATGACACGATGTTGATTCTTGATGAGGTGACGAGCAAGCACTTCGTCGGCGCGTCCGGCAATGTGGGTACGCGCTGGCCGATTCATGCCACGTCTACAGGAAAAGCGCTGATCGCATTTGAGCAGCACGGGCCAGATCGGCTGCGGCCCGAACTTCTCTCGTTAACGGCGAAAACGATTACCGAATTTGATGTACTGGAGCGACAGCTCGGTGACATTCGGCGGCGTGGCTTCGCCGAGACGGTTGATGAACTTGAGGAGGGCTTCTCCGGTGTTGGCGCTGTTGTCAGAGGTGGCATGGGGGAGATTCTTGGTGCCTTGTCGATCTGCGGACCCAGTCAACGCATGTCGGAAAGTCGCCGGGCTCAGTTGGGAGCAACGCTTTGCACGGTCGCAACGCACCTGCAGCCGCGGTACTGAATGCCCCCCTCGTGATAAGATGCGCATCGATAATAAGCGTAGGAATGAACCTATCAATACTCGCAGGCTGGTCCCCGGGAACAGAACCCTAATCGTCGTCGTCGCAGGAATTCTTGCGGCCGCGCTTTCTTTTTCGGCCAGTGCACTGGAGCTTGAAACGCCAGCGGTGGGCCTGTCCAGCGTACCGATGGACTATGCGGTCACGGGTGCTGCACCCGGCGAAGTCGTCGAAATCACCATTGATGATCAACGCTACAGCTCAAGCGCGGATGAAAACGGGCGGGCTGAATTCAACGACCTGTCTATCGAATCGGCTGGACAGACATCGATTCGAGTGACTGCTGGCGACGCCACTGTTGATGTCGATGTTCGGGTAATCCCGGGTTGGTTGTCGATCTTGCCGGCTGTGATCGCGATTGCAGTTGCGCTGACGCTGCGTAACGTCATTCCCGCCTTGTTGCTCGGCTTGTGGCTGGGTGCGACGGCATTGCAGTCATTTTCGTTCCGGGGCGCCGGACTCGGGCTGCTGGATACCTTTCAGGTATTCGTTCGTGGCGCGCTGGCGGATTCAGATCGAGCGTCAATCATTCTGTTCACGATGATGATGGGTGGCATGGTCGGGATCATTACGCGAAATGGCGGTATGGCGAGTATTGTTCTCGCGATTGTCAGCCGGGCCAAAACAGCCGTCGGTGGTCAGGTCGCCGTCTGGTTAATGGGTTTGATGATCTTCTTCGATGACTACAGCAACACGTTGGTCGTCGGCAACACAGCGAGATCGTTGACTGACCATCTCAAAATCTCGCGCGAGAAGCTTGCCTATATCGTGGATTCGACGGCTGCGCCGGTCGCGTGTATTGCATTGATTACGACCTGGATTGGTTATCAGATCGGACTCATTGACCAGACGCTGGGCAATATCGATGGTCTGGCCGACGTTCAGGCCTACTCGGTTTTTATTCAATCCATCCCTTACAGCTTCTACCCGATTCTCGCCATCACTTTCGTTTTGATGATAGCCGGGACGGGTCTCGACTTCGGGCCGATGTACAAGGCCGAGGTTCGCGCTCGAAAAGGAAAAGTGAAGCCGGAGATGGCGGAGGTGCTTCCCGCGCTCGAGGGGGAGGAGCTTGTACCCAAGGAGAATATTCCGCTACGCGCCTTCAACGCTTTCATACCGATCATCGTGTTGATCCTGGCTTTGGGCGCGAGTCTGCTGGCCCTTGGCGAAGGAAACACCTTGACGCAAATCCTGGAAACCACAGAGCCGTACAAAGCCATGATGTATTCGTCGTTTGTGGCGGTATTAGTGGCGGCTTCGCTAACCATTGGCCAGGGGATATTGTCCGTACATGAGACGATCGATGCCTGGTACGGCGGTCTGCGTGCGACGTTGTTTGGCATGATCATTCTGGTACTGGCGTGGTCGTTGTCGGATGTAACAGCCGCACTGCATACGGCTTCTTATCTCGTAACGCTGTTGGCCGGATCGTTGCCGGTAGCGCTTATCCCGGCAATTGCTTTCATTCTCGCCGCCATTACGGCGTTCACCACCGGGACAAGTTGGGGAACGATGGCCATTTTGATGCCGCTGGTTTTGCCTTTAGCCTGGGCGGTGATGACGGTATCGGGTGTCGCAGATCCGAGTGGCATGCACATCATGTACTCGTCCGTGGCTTGCGTGCTGGCCGGTGCGGTTTGGGGCGATCATTGTTCGCCGATTTCGGATACAACCGTGTTGTCGTCGATTGCCAGTGGCTGCAACCACATCGAGCACGTTCGAACGCAGTTGCCGTACGCGTTGCTGGTCGGCGTTGCGAGTCTGCTGATCGGGACGATTCCGGGTGGCTACGGATTGCCGCCGTGGATATCCATTCTGGCCGGGATCGGTATCCTGTTCGGAATCCTGAAGTATTTCGGGCGTCGTGCCGAGGCCTGATTTCACGTGAACCCGAAACCAATTATTGCTGTTCCGTCAGACCGACGTATTCTGGATCCACATCCGTCGCACGTCGCTGGTGAGAAGTACCTCAAGGCGTTGATTGATGGCTCCGATGCGTTGCCGTTTATTGTTCCGTCTCTAGTCGAGGATATCGACATGGATGAGGTTCTTGAGCGTGTTGACGGAGTGACTTTGACGGGCAGCTATTCGAACCTGGAGCCGCATCACTACGGTGGCGTAGCATCCGAGGAGAATAGTCTTCGTGATCCGCATCGCGACGCTATGACGCTGCCACTTGCGCTCCGGGCGCTGGAAAAGGGCGTGCCGTTGCTGGCGATTTGTCGGGGCCATCAGGAATTGAACGTGGCCCTCGGCGGTACGTTGCACCAACAGTTGGCCGAGGTACCGGGCTACCACACACATCTCGAGAACAAGGAAGATCCGCTGGACGTACAGTACGGGCCGTCCCATCCGGTGGCATTGATGGAGGGCGGTTTGCTGCGCCGTCTTGCGGGCGCGGAATCCGTAATGGTGAACTCACTGCACTCTCAAGGCATTGCGAAGCTGGCTGATGGAGTGACCGTTGAGGCGGTTGCCGATGACGGTTTGATCGAAGCTTTCACCGTTGATACTGCCCCGGCGTTCAATCTCTCTGTGCAATGGCACCCTGAATGGCGAGTGACGGAAAACGAATTTTCTATGGCAATCTTCAAGGCGTTTGGCGACGCGTGCAGAGCACGCGCGACACAACGACAGGTGTAATGTGAGTAAAGACGAAGTCTTCCAAACGTGGTTGCAGGAACGCAAGATTGAAGATGTCGAAGCGTTCGTTCCGGATATGGCCGGATCCGCGCGAGGCAAAATAATACCGGCCGATAAATTTGGCTCGGGCGAGATTAAAATGCCGGAAGCGATATTTTCGCAGACCATTTCGGGCGACTATATTGATGACAAGAACAACGTCGAAGATCGCGATATGTTGCTGGTACCTGATCCGACTACGCTTCGTCCGGTCCCCTGGTTATCGGATCCGGCCGCGTCGGTCTTTTTTGATTGCTACCATCGTGATGGATCGCCGGTTACAAAATCACCCCGTGCAGTACTCAGAAATGTACTGGCGAAGTTCGAGGCGCGCGGCTGGGTACCTGTCGTCGCTCCGGAGGTCGAATTCTACTTGTTAAGCCCGCACTCAGACCCGGACGTAGCCGCGAAACCGCCAGAGGGTCGACTCGGCTGGACGGAAAACGTGCGGCAGCCATACAGTATCGACACGATGAACGACTATGAGCCGTTTATTCTGGACGTCTACAAGTATTGCGAAGCGCAGGGCATCATGGTGGACACGCTGTCTCAGGAAATGGGTCCGGCGCAGCTCGAGATTAATTTCAAACACGGCAACGCTCTGGATCTTGCAGATCAGGTTTTCCTGTTCAAACGGACGCTTCGCGAGGTCGCGATCATGCATGAAATGCATGTCACTTTCCTTGCGAAACCGCATGCCGAAGAGGCGGGCAGTTCTCTACATGTTCATCAGAGCATCCTCGATAAGAATGGCAAGAACATTTTTTCGAAGGACGACGGGACACCGACCGATCTTTTCTATGGATACATTGGCGGGCTGCAACGATATATGCCTGAGGCAATGTTGGCGTTTGCGCCCTACGTTAATTCCTATCGTCGATTCGCCAGTCCCTGGTCATCCCCTGTGAACCTGGCCTGGGCGACCGACAATCGTACCGTCGGTTTACGGGTGCCTGATTCGCCGCCGGAGGCTCGGCGTGTCGAGAACCGTCTGGCAGGTTCAGACGTCAATCCTTATCTGGTGATCGCGGCGACGCTGGCCTGCGGATACCTCGGCATGGTTGAGGGTTTGCAGCCGACCGAAGAAGCTGAAGGCAGCGCCTACAGCGGCGACTTTGATCTGCACAGACATATTTATGCCGCGATCGATGCTATGCAAAAAAGTGATGCCATGCGTAGCATGCTCGGCGATGAATTTGTCTCTTTATACACGGCACTAAAGGACGCGGAATACCGTGAATTTCAGGGGATCATCACGCCGTATGAGCGTGAAATACTGATGTTCAACGTCTGATGTCGGAGCGTTGTTTCAGCATATGGTGTGAAACTGACGCCACGTCGCGCAAGCGCTAAGATTTGCGCCAATATATCTAATTCGAGCTTCAACGGCTCATGAGAGGTTGCTATGGTAGCAATTGAAAAGCGCTCCAGGGAAGAATGGCAGGAGCTGGACAAGAACCACCACCTGCACCCTTTTACCGATCACAAAGAACTGCATGAGCGGCGTTCGCGAATTATTACGCGAGCCGATGGTGTCTATATTTTCGACGCCGATGGCAATAAAATTCTCGACGGCATGTCGGGTCTTTGGTGCGTGAATGCCGGCTATGGTCAGCAGGAACTCGTTGATGCGGCCACCGAGCAAATGCAGGAACTGCCGTACTACAACAACTTTTTTCAATGTGCCCATCCGCCGGTTATCGAACTTTCATCCTTGCTGAAGCAAGTCAGTCAGCCGCAGTTCAATCGCGTGTTTTTTGCGGGCTCAGGCTCCGAGTCAAACGATACGATCATACGAATGGTGCGAACCTATTGGGACCTGATGGGGCAGCCCGATCGACACACAATAATCAGTCGTGACAACGCGTACCACGGTTCAACCGTCGCGGCTGCAAGTCTTGGCGGAATGAAGGCGATGCATAAGCAAAGCGGCCTGCCAATTCCCGGAATCGTGCACGTCGAGCAACCCTACTGGTTCGGCAGCGATCAATCGCTGTCCCCGGATGAGTTCGGGGTCGCTGCCGCTCGCTCGATCGAGGCGAAGATAATTGAAGTGGGCCCCGAAAAAGTCGCCGCATTTATTGGCGAACCGATTCAGGGCGCCGGCGGCGTTATCGTGCCGCCTGATAGCTACTGGCCGGAAGTCCAGCGAATATGTGATGAGTACGGAATATTGCTGATTTCCGATGAGGTCATAACCGGCTTCGGGCGTCTGGGCGAATGGTTCGGTGCCGACTACTTTTCGACGCGACCGGACTTCATGCCTTTTGCCAAGGGCGTCACGTCGGGCTACTTGCCGTTGGGCGGTGTCATGGTCAGCGACCGCGTTGCAGATGTGTTGATTGACAAGGCAGGGGAGTTCTTCCACGGATACACCTACTCCGGACATCCGGTCGCTTGTGCCGTTGCTATCGCGAATTTGAAGCTGATTCAACGCGATCAACTGGTTGAGCGAATCAGAGATGATATCGGCCCCTACTTGCAGAAGAAGTGGGCAGAACTTCTCGATCATCCTCTGGTTGGCGATACGCGAATGGTCGGTCTCATGGGTGCCTTTGAAATTGTGAAGAACAAGAGTCCGGTGGAACGGTTCGACGAAAAACTGGGTGTTGGTTCGATCTGCCGTGACAAGCTCATCGACAACGGTCTCTGCATGCGAGCCGTCGGCGACACGATAGTTTGTGCGCCGCCATTCATTCTTTCACACAGCGAAGCGGATGAAATGATCGAGACGACCTGGAAGGCATTGGATCTGACACAAAAAGCCATAACGGAGTAGTTGTCGTGGACAAGCACGGAAATGACCACGCGATAACGCGTGAGGACCTTCGAGGTACAACGCCGGAGCCAACCTACGGTGGTGTGACTTCTTTCATGCGCCGAAAGTACTCGAAGGACATGACCGGCGTCGATGTTGCCGTGCTCGGCGTCCCGTTTGATACGGCAACCACCAATCGATCGGGAACGCGGCTGGGACCGCGTGCTATTCGCAATGCCTCCACCATCATGGCGTGGGAGCGCCCTTATGCGATGGACTTCGATCCTTTCGATAAGCTGGCAGTGGTAGATGCTGGCGATGCGCTCTTCGATTTTGGTCGGCCCGAAAAGGTGCCCGATGAAATTGAGGAAGCCGCATTCAAAATAATATCTGAGGGCCCGGCATTACTGTCCCTCGGCGGTGATCACTTCATTTCCTATCCGATCATCAACGCGCACGTCAGAAAACACGGTGGTCCGATATCGCTCTTACATTTCGATGCGCACAGCGATACCTGGGAAGATGAGAACGACCGCATCGACCACGGAACAATGTTCTGGTGGGCGGCGAAGCAGGGGCTTGTAGATCCCGCGACGTCGGTGCAAATCGGGTTGCGTACTCACAATCCGGATACTCTCGGATTTAACATTATCGACGCGCCGGCGGTTCACTCGCAGTCAATCGATGCGACTATCGCCGCGACGCGTCAGCACCTGGGCGACAAGCCCGTCTATTTGACCTTCGACATCGATTGTCTTGATCCCAGCTATGCGCCGGGCACAGGGACGCCAGTCTGCGGTGGACTCACAAGTCACCAGGCCATCGCGATTCTGCGTGGCCTCCAGGGCATCAATGTGATCGGCATGGACATCGTCGAAGTAGCCCCGGCCTATGACGTCGGCGAAATTACAGCCTTAGCCGCAAGCCACCTGGCGATGGAGATGCTGTACCTCTACGCGAACCGTCCGACGGCGTGAAGGGCGACCCGATGCGATCTGCGAGCGAACACACGGCGTCCTACTATGCGGCGACCGCAAACAATACGGAACGCTACCCCAGTCTGCTCGGAGAGCAGCACCACGATGTTGTGGTCGTCGGCGGCGGCTTTACCGGCGTCTCAGCCATGCTGCATTTGGTCGAACGCGGCTACGACGTCGCGCTCGTGGAGGCAAATCGCGTCGGGTGGGGCGCATCCGGACGCAATGGTGGTCAGCTCATCGATGGGATGGTCGAGTCGCATCGAATCAGCAAACGTCTCGGCGCCGATGCCGCGAAGATCACCTATCAGATGGGAATCGATTGCCGCCAGATAGTGGTCGACCGAATTGAAAAATATGCCATCGACTGCGATCTCAAATACGGCTACGTCGAACTTGCACTTCGCGACGCCGATGTCGATGAACTGAAAGCATGGCATGCCGAGAAGATCGAAGCTGATTACCCGCATGAAGTGAAGTTCGTGGGGCGGGACGAGATCAAATCGATCGTCGGATCAGACAGCTATCTGGCCGGTCTGGTCAATATGGGCAACGGCCATTTACACCCGCTTAATCTTTGCACTGGGGAGGCGGCGGCCGCGGTTGAGTTGGGAGCGACGATCTACGAGCAGTCGCCAGTGACGAAGATCCATCACGGCCAAAGCCCTCGTGTTGAAACGGCGTCAGGGACTATCCACGCGAAAAAGGTCTTGCTGGCGGGCAATGCCTATCTTGGCGGGACGGAACCGAAACTGTCGGGCAAGATAATCTCAGCTGGCAGTTACATTATGGCGACGGAGCCCTTGTCGCCAGAGTTTCGCCAGGAGCTTTTGCCACAAGATATGGCCTGTATCGATACGCGCTCGGCTCTGGATTACTTTCGCCTGTCCACCGACGGTCGAATGCTCTGGGGCGGTATGTGCAATTACTCCGGGCGGGTGCCAAAGAGCATCACCGCTGCATTGCGACCCAGCATGCTCAAGATATTCCCACAACTTCAAGACGCGCGTATTGATTACGAGTGGGGCGGGAATATTGCAATCAGCTTGAACCGTATTCCGCAGTTCGGCCGTATCCAGGGGAACACCTATTACGTTCAGGGTTACTCCGGGCATGGCGTCGCGCCGACACACATTGCAGGAAAGGTTCTGGCCGACATCGTCGCCGGCGAATCCGAGCAATTCGAAATCTTCTCGAAAATTCACCACTGGAAACTGCCAGGCGGCAAGTGGTTTGCTAACCCGGCGCTCGCGCTCGGTATGATGTATTTTCGCCTTAAGGAGCTTCTCTAGGTCGCGCCCGGTGGCTTCCAGTCAGCCGGCATGTCGCCGGGCAAGAACAAACGAATGATCATGTCGGAGATTTCGTCCAGCGTATCCGGGTCGTCGATATCAATCCCGCTTGATCCTTTCAATTCATTGCCGAGCGCCAATAGCCCGCCTGACGACAAACGAATCATGCTGAATAGAAGTGCCGGGTTGCCGGACGGCGCGACTCCGAGTTCCTGTAATTTCCTGAGCATTCCAAAGGTCGCCTCGAATAGCGGCTTGAGATGCGTGTCGATCAACCAATCCAGTCTCGCGTTGGGGTAACTCGCTTCCTGAATCATGACTTTGTGCAGTGCCGGCTGGCCCTTGGCGTACTGGACGTAAACACGAATCAAAGCGGACATCCGGCTCTTCGGGGACATATCGCGGTGTTCTTCCACGGCATGCGCTAATGCCTTCGAAAATGCCCCGAATATATGATCTGCCGCCGCACGCCACAGCTGGTCTTTGTTCTTGAAGTGATAGGTAATCAGGGGGTGGTGTACGCCGGCACGTTCGGCGATATCGCGTGTCGACGTGCCCTTAAAGCCGTTCTCGGAAAATGCTTCGATAGCGGCGTTGAGCAGTTTCTGTTGCGTGACAACGCTTCGTTGTTGCTGTTTACGGGCCGGTCGCACCGATTCCAATACAGTTTCTTCTGACACTTTATTTTCCCGAACTGGAAGATTCCTGCATACCTTAACGGGAATTCAAGTATTGATCCAGTTTGGACAAATTTACTGGCTAGACATAACTAGCGGGCGCGCATACTACAGCGCAAACATCAAACGGACCGCGGCCTGCTTCTCGACCAGTAGTCCATTCTCGATAACGGCTTCAAATTCCCATTTTTCGACGGCTCTGGTTGCGGCGCTGATGAAGACGTCACCGGGTTCGGAGTTAAGTATATTAACGTCCGTCACCGTGCCGTCGATGGACACCGTGAACACAACGTCTACCCAGCCCGAAATACCGCGGCGCTCTGCGGAGCGGGGGTACTTCGGTGCGACGTACTTGACGCGTTTCAAAGAACTTACGGCAACCGGTCGCGGCGACGCTGCGATCGGATCAGGTTTCTCAACGGATGCAGTCTCTTGCGCTGGCGCATCGATGCCTTCATCGGCATTTTGCGTCTCGCCTGCATCGCTTGTTTCTGCGGCGCCCACATCATCTGCAACGTCAGTAGCGACGACGATTTCTTCGTTAGCGTCCGTCGGCTGTTCCGTCGCGGCGTTTCGTTCGGCCTCTGCCTGGCGGTCAGCTTCTGCCTGGCGTTCAATCTCGGCCTGACGGTCAATTTCGGCCTGGCGTTCGGCAGCGGCGTTTCGTTCGGCGGCTGCCTGACGATTGGCTTCGTTACGTCGTTGTTGAGCCACTATTTCAGCTCGAGCATTTGCCAGAGCAGTGACGGTCGCTTCGACATCGCCGTTTTCCGGATCGAGTGCACGAGCATCAACCAAAATCTCTTCGGCGGCACTCAAGTCACCACTGTCAATTTCGGACCGGGCCTGGAATGCGAGTTTGCCCGCTATTACGCTCAAACCCTGACGGGCTGCCGTATTCTGACTATCGTTAGATAATACGAGTTCGTAGTAGTAACGAGCGTTATCGTTTGACGGACTGAGCAAGGCGCCGGCATCGAGTCGTGCGGCAGCCTTCGCCAGCACATCATCGACCTGTTGTTCACTCTGCGCAGCACTGAGTTCAGCGGCTACCGCTTCAATCTCACTGCTATCAGCGACATTCAGATTGCGAGCGGCATTCAATGCTGTACTCGTATCTTCGAATCGGCCTTCACGCAATGAGGTGCGGGCTTCGTCGAGACGCCTGCGTAACTGCATTTGCGAAAGTTGGGCGTTCAAGAATGGCAGTCGTGCGTTGGCCGAATCCACCATAGCGACGCGCTGCAAGGCAGCTTCGGAATCGTCAAGACGTGACTCCAGAATTGCTGATTCGGCCATCGACAAAGTTTGGGCTGTCACCGCCTCCAGCTCCGCCACCACGATCGAATTAGTCGGATCGGCGGCCAAAGCAGCGGCGAATAGTTCGATCGCGTTGCTGCCAGCCGGATTGAATAGCTGACCAGCATCGCGAGCCAGGCGTGCCTCTTCAATAAGTGCCTCTACGTCGACGACATCGGCCGGCAGCGGCGAGACTGCATCAAAATCAAGCTCTGATTCAGCGAACGACGGCGCGGCCACCGTATCGATCGGTTCCTCTACAGCCTCGTTCTCTGAGCCACTCATGAACCAGAACAATGCACCCGCAACGACAACGACGGCCGCTGCGGCAATACCCATAATCTTTGGGTTCTGCAGAAGCGATCCACCGGAACCTGAACTGGAAGCGACCGACTCACTATCTACAGTCGGTGCCTTCGAGACGGATTCTGTTTTCTCGTCTGACGAAAATCTCTTGCTGACCGAACTAATGAGACCGGTCACCGTTTCTGTAAAACTGCTGTCGTTCTGACCGAAGGCATCGGCAAGCCCATCTTCTATCGGTGAGCTGCCTTCCGGATCCATGACCGAACCCAACGGTGGGTCAGCCGGGGCCTTTGCCGCTTTCGCAGCAGGCGTGGGTTTTGGCACAGGTGCTGCGACTGGCTTCGGCTCGGTCTTCGGTGCCTCTTTTTGCACGGGTTGAGCGGCCGGCTTCGGCGCTGGCTTGGTCGCAGGTGCTACCGTCGGCTTTACTGCCGCCGGTTTCGGCGTGGCGGGAATGCCGTTTATTTTGAATGCGGCGTCGGGTGCTTCAAGGTGATGTTTGACGGAGGCCTCAACCGCAAGCCGAGCGCGGCCGGGTGATACCGGCTTCAACAGAAAGCGATAAACCTTGCCACGATTAATGAGGTCCATCAGCATTTCGCCATCGTCCCGGCGTCCTGCAACAATAGAAACCAGTCGCTCGGATCCCTTGCGAAGGTGTTGCGTGAGCTGTTCAATTTTTTCGCCGACCATGGCGGCATCGACAACTGCGACGCCAATTTTGTGTTTGCTGATGGCTTCGTTGGCCTGGCCGAGCGTACTTGCGTAGTACACTTTGTGCATTCCGCGCGAAGAATCCTTGATGGTCTCGAGGAATTCCTGATCCTTGGTCAATACGAGTATATCGACCGAGCGCGAGCCAACGCTTGCGGCCGCGGAAACCTTCTTGGGGTCCAGAATCGGCAATCGGCCCGTGCCATCACTAATAATTGTGGATCCGTTTTCCGACGTCTCCATGATGATGTGTTCGGCTGGTTCGTCGACATTCGCGGTGGTGTCGTTCGCTGACTCGGCGAGGGCCATCAAGCGCATTTGACGTGTGGCACTATCGACAAGCTTGAGGAGGCCTTCGCCTGTAACGCTGCCACTGACGACTTGAAATACTTCTTCATCGCCGACCAATGCATGTATATCCGAGGTCTTGCTTCCGGCAAGCAGAATGCCGATGGTATCCGGGGATCGCTTTTTGGCTTCGCGCAATGCGTCCAGTCCGCTCATGCCCGGAAGATCGTGTGCGGTGATAATTACATTAATCGGTGTTTCGACTAAGGTGTTTAGAGCCTCACTTCCGCTGGTGGCACAATGCACCGTATAGCGATCGCTAAACCCCGAACTGAGATTGTCCAGAGTGCTTTGCTCGCTATGCAGTAACAATACCTGTGTCTTAAATTCGTCCAACGGCACTTCGTTTTCTCCAAAGTCTTATGTCGAATCGCTTTCGCGGTCCTTTCGTCAAAGAAGTATAGCCTTGGGTCTGCGGGAGATTGTCGTCCGGCCGCGACAGATTTCTGAATTTGTGACGCGGCGCACAGTGAAAGTGCTGGTCGCGTCACGTTTGCCCAAAATGAACCGAAGAAAACGCTACCTGCCGCGCCGTTATTGCGCTTGCGCTTGTTTGCCGGGAGCCTTGGGAATGGCGTGTCAGTCGCTTTTTCCGAGGCTGGAAATCTCTGTTTTTAGTGCCGAAACAGCCTCGTCGAGTGACATCACTTCCTGTTTCTTGGAACCAATTCGACGTATGGCAACCGTGCGATTCTCAAGTTCACGCTGACCCACTGCAAACTGCACCGGTACTTTGGCGACACTGTGTTCGCGAACCTTGTAAGAGATTTTTTCGTTGCGAACGTCTGTTTCAGCCCGTATTCCGTTAGCGCGCAATACGGTAGCAATCTCGGCGGCATACTCATCCGAGTCGGATGTAATCGTCAGAATCTTGACCTGCACAGGCGCTAACCATAGCGGCAGGTTGCCGGCGTGGTGTTCGATCAGGATGGCCATGAATCGCTCGAGCGAACCGAAAATCGCTCGGTGCAACATGACCGGCAGATGTTTTTCACCGTCTTCGCCGATGTAGGCGGCGCCGAGTCGACCGGGCATATTCAGGTCGACCTGCAGCGTTCCACACTGCCAGTCACGACCGATGGCATCACGCAGAACGAACTCAAGTTTGGGGCCATAAAAAGCGCCTTCACCCGGATTGTGCGTGTAGTCGAGACCGGCGACCTCAAGCGCTTTCAGAAGGGCGGCTTCCGATTGATCCCAAACCGCATCTTCGCCGACTCGAACTGCAGGACGATCAGCAAACTTAATGCGTACGTCGTCGAAACCAAAAGTGCGATAGATGCTGAGAATTAAATCGCATACCGCGATCGACTCTTCGGTGATTTGCTCGGGCGTGCAAAAAATGTGTGCGTCGTCCTGCGTAAAGGCACGCACTCGCATCATGCCGTGGAGAGCGCCCGATGGTTCGTAACGATGGCATTTGCCGAACTCGGCAAGCCGCACCGGCAAATCTCGGTAGCTTGTAATGCCCTGTTTGAAGACTTGCACGTGGCCCGGGCAATTCATCGGCTTAACGGCGTAAACGCGACCGTCGACAGTCTCTGACGTAAACATGTTATCGCCAAAGGCCGCGTTGTGGCCCGACTTCTCCCACAAGGATTTCGCCATAATTTCAGGAGTGTTGATCTCCTGGTAGCCGGCGGCGTTCTGTGCCTCACGCATATATCCGATCAAACTTTGGAACAGGCTCCAGCCTTTCGGATGCCAGAAAACTGCGCCGGGTGCTTCTTCCTGAAAGTGGAACAGATCCATGACGCGGCCAAGACGTCGATGGTCACGTTTCTCCGCCTCTTCCAGCATGTGCAAATATTTTCGCAACTGTTTTTCGTTGGACCAGGCTGTGCCATAAATGCGTTGCAACATTTCGTTGTTGGAGTCGCCACGCCAGTAAGCACCTGATACGCGAGTCAGCTTGAAGGCCTTGCCGAGTTTTCCGGTCGAGGGCAGATGCGGGCCGCGGCACAGATCAATGAAATCGCCTTGTCGGTACAGGGTCAGGTCTTCCTCTGACGGAATGCTCTCAATTATCTCGGCTTTGTATTCTTCACCGATGCCGCGAAAGAATTCTGCGGCTTTGTCACGCTCCCAGACTTCGCGTTGGATGGGTTCGTCACGCTCGACAATTTCCTTCATCCGCGCCTCGATGGTCTCGAGGTCTGCGTCAGTGAAGGGTTCTTCGCGGGAAAAGTCGTAGTAAAAGCCATTCTCGATAGCCGGTCCGATGGTTACCTGAGTATCGGGCCAAAGCTCCTTGACGGCTTCCGCGAGTATATGTGCGGCGTCGTGGCGCAGCAGCTCCAGACCCTCGCCCGAATCACGCGTGAGAATCTCCAGCGTTGAATCGGCTTCGATAAGGCGGTCAAGGTCCCACATCGCCCCATCGACACGCACGGCCACAGCGGCTTTCGCCAGGCCTGCGCCTATGCTCGCGGCGACTTCAGCGCCACTGACGCTCGACTCGAATTGACGCTCGGAACCGTCAGGTAGTGTTATTTTCGGCATATTTAGAACTACTAGTGTGATTGGGACGGGACGGCGCGATATTGTACGCGAAATGCCCCGCGGATAAACAAGTTCGAGTACAATAGCGCCCCTTGCAAAACCTTCCAGATCAAAATTCATGAGCGACACCGAAACACGCGATTTTATTCGCCAGATCATCCACGACGACCTCGAGTCCGGGAAGCACGATCAAATCGTGACTCGATTCCCGCCGGAGCCAAACGGATATCTGCATATTGGCCACGTCATGTCGATCTGCCTGAATTTCGGTGTGACGGAAGAAACCGCCGGTCGTACGTTTCTGCGTTTTGACGATACGAATCCGGGCAAAGAGAGCGAGGAGTACGTGGCGGCCATTGAACGGGACGTTCGCTGGCTTGGCTTTGACTGGTCAGATCGGTTGACGCACGCCTCCGACTATTTCGAGAGAATATACGGTGCCGCTGTCAGTCTTGTTGAGCTGGGTTCCGCTTATATCGATAGTCTGAGCGCCGACGAGATTCGTGAATACCGTGGAACTCTGACGTCGCCGGGAAAGAACAGCCCGCACCGGGATCGAAGCGTCGAGGAAAATCGGGATTTGCTTGCGCGTATGCGCGCTGGTGAGTTCGCCGATGGCGAGATGGTACTCCGCGCCAAGATCGACATGAGTTCGCCGAACATGAATCTGCGCGATCCCGCGCTGTATCGAATCCGCCATATAGCGCATCAGCACACCGGGGATGAATGGAACATCTACCCGATGTACGATTTCGCGCATACGATGTCCGATGCGTTCGAGGAAATCACGCATTCGCTCTGCACGCTCGAGTTTGAAGATCATCGTCCTTTGTACAACTGGTTTCTCGATCAACTAAAACCGGATCATCGACCGCGACAAATAGAGTTTTCGCGGCTGAATCTTGCGTATGCGATCACCAGCAAACGCAAACTGAATGCGTTGGTCGAAGAGGGGATCGTCGAAGCCTGGAATGATCCACGCATGCCTACGATTGCTGGCATGCGCCGGCGTGGTTATCCGGCAGCGGCGCTGCGCGAATTTGTTAAACGCGGCGGGGTTACAAAGAAAGACAAGTTGATCGAGATGGGCGTGCTCGAAAACTGCGTTCGTGAAAATCTCGGCGACGACTCCGAGCGTCGCTTGGCGGTCTTGCGGCCGCTAAAAGTTGTTCTGACGAACTACCCGAAAGATCAGGTCGAAATGATGGAGGCGATGAATCATCCAGGTCGACCGGAGCTCGGAACACGGGAGCTGCCTTTCTCGCGTGAACTATGGATCGAGCACGACGATTTCATGGAAGAAGCACCCCGCAAGTTCTTCCGCTTGAAGCCGGACGGCGAAGTGCGTTTACGCTTTGGCTACATCATTCGCTGCGATGAAGTGATCAAGGACGATGCCGGTGAAGTTACGGAACTTCGCTGCAGTTACGATCCTGACACGCGCAGTGGCACGGGTACGAGTGACCGAAAGGTCAAGGGCACGATCCACTGGGTGTCAGCTGAGCATGGTATTGACGCGAGTGTTCGCCTTTACGACCGTTTGTTTACGGAAGCCAATCCGAACTCCGTCGATGATTTTCATTCGGTGCTAAACGCCGAATCACTGCAGACCGTCGACGCCAAGATGGAGCCGTCGTTAGCCGACCTGAAAGCGGGTGAGTCGGTGCAGTTTGAACGCCTCGGTTATTTTTGTGCTGATAGTGAAGATGATTCGGCGGATGCGCGAGTTATCAATCGAATTGTTACTTTGCGCGACTCGTGGGCGAAACTCGAAAAACAGGCGATGCAGCAACAAGGCTAGGTCAGGTCGTGTAGCCGTCAGTAATCACCAGCGGTGCACCACGTTCGGAGCCGAGTCCCTCGGCCGCGCTTCCCTCCGATTTGGCGACTTCAACAACACTGAATGAGTTGACAAGCGCGAGAAGCTCGCCGGGTTTTGCGCGTCCGTAGGTGGTGAGCATCGGAATCTGATGACCCGCGATATGGGCGACCGGTTCGGCGAATTTCGCGATCATCGACTGATCGATGTTGCTGATTAGATTGCCGAACGCATCAATCGTGATGATCGTCCCGCTGACTTTCTCCGCAGTGATATCAGGATCGTCCAGCCAGCCAGGCGTCCACTCATTGACGGACTTTCCGACCGCAGTTAATGAAAGCCGTCCGGCCGCAAGTTCGGCGGCAACCGGAGCGAAGATATCGCGGCCGTGAAAAGTATCGCTCGGTTTGGCCAGATTCAGTGATGTCAGCCGTTCGATATTCAGCTGCCAGACTTTTGGGCTCTCAGCGTGATCAAGCAGTGGTGCGAGGAGGCCATTGTCCGGTGCCATGAAAACATGACCGTCATGTTCGACAACGAGGATTTCGCGCTCTGTTCCCACACCCGGATCAACAATGGCCATGTGAATGGTGCCGCGCGGAAAATAGGGGTATGCACGGCTGATCCAGAAACCTGCTTCGGGTGGCCATTGAGGCGGAATGTCGTGTGCCAGATCGATGACGTGCGCGTCCGGATTGCGCGTGAGAATCACGCCGCGCATGACCGCAGCGAAGGGTCCCTTGTGACCAAAGTCGGTCGTTAATGTGATGACACCTGACCATTGCATTGATTTATCCCTCCACCGGATGGCGCTGTCCGTAGGCGCGTTTCGCCCCGTATATGAAGATAGTATCTATCATCGCTATGCCGGTCTTGATTACTTCAACACTTTCCGGAAACATTAGTCTGTCGAGGCGACCAGTCGGTCGAGGTGCCAATCGGCATTACCGAACATGAGATTGATCGCGGTCAGACGCTTAAAGTAGTGCGCAACATCGAGTTCCCAGGTGACGCCCATTCCGCCGTGTATTTGCACCGCTTCTTCGCCGACTTGTTTGCCGGCAATACCAATTTGGTACTTTAAGGAATGAACGGCACGTCTGGACTCGTCATCGTCTTTCTCCGACAACATCGCGGCCCACATGAGGAGGGAACGGCTTTGTTCGCATGCCGTGTACATTTCGACCATGCGATGTTGAAGTGCCTGAAAACTGCTGATCGGGACACCAAACTGGACCCGACTCTTGCTGTATTCGATCGTTTTTTCCGTCAGAACGCTCATTATTCCAACCGCTTCGGCACACACGGCGAGCGTCGCGTCGGACACCGCCGCTTCCAGAACATCGAATCCCTGGTCGATCTCACCAATGACTTTGTCGGCGGGCAGAACGACATTTTTAAAGTCGATTTCCGCGGCACGTTGTCCATCGATCGTCTCGTAATCACGAATCGCAACGCCTGGGGCGTCGGCAGCCACGCCAAACAGCGTTATGCCGTGATGATCGCTTTGATCGCCTGACGTTCTCGCGGGTACGATGAGCAAGTCCGCGCGGCCGCCATTCAATACGTATCCCTTGGCGCCATTGAGGGTCCACGTGTCGCCATCGAGTGTGCCGGTGGTTGCGACGTTGTTGACGTCATAGCGAGCCTGAGGTTCGACACAGGCCAACGTAGCTTGTAGCTCTCCGCCTATCATCGGGCTTAGCCATTCGGCTTTTTGCGCGTCACTGGCTGCGCGCCGCAATACGCCACCTGACAAAACAACATTGGCCAGATAGGGCTCGACGATCAAGCCGCGCCCGAGACGTTCCATGACAACCATCATGTCGACCGCGCCGCCATCGAATCCACCGTCTTCTTCGCTGAACGGAACAGCGGTCCAACCGAGCTCGGCAAATGTTTGCCAGACCTCCTGGCTATAGCCGATATCGCTGGCAGAGCGCTGTTGGCGAGATTCGAAATCGTAATCGTTAGCGATGAATTTCTCGATGCTGTCGGCCAGCATCATCTGTACTTCGTTGAGTGAAAAGTCCATTCGTATCGCCCTAGAGGCCAAGCACGTGCTTGGCGATAATGTTTTTCTGGATTTCGTTGGAGCCGCCGAAGATCGTGACCTTGCGATCATTGAAATACGTCAACGCGGCAAATGTTTCAGGCCCGTCGCCAACGCGCATGTCGTCCGGAAAATCCTCCACATACTGATCGCGCACATAGGGCAGTGCGTAGTAGGCGGAGGCCTCCATGCGCAAAGAATCTATGTTCTGTCGCAGCTCGGTTCCCGCGATTTTCAGGATCGAGGACTCCGGGCCAGGGGCTTTTCCCGATGCCACGGAAGCCAGCGTGCGAAGTTCGGTGTATTCCAGCGCCTTTAGTTCGATCTCGGCCGCCGCTATTTTGCGCATGAAGTTGCGATCGTCGGCGAGCGGCGCGGCACCCTTTATCGATTTTCCAGCCTGGGTTTTCAGAGTCTGCAGGCGATACTTCGATCCGGCCACGCCAGCGATGCCAGTCCGTTCGTGTTGCAACAGGACTTTCCCGTAGGTCCAGCCCATACCTTCTTCGCCCACCAGATTCTCGACCGGAACTTTGACGTTGTCGAAGTGCACTTCATTTACTTCGTGCTCGCCATCCAGCAAGACGATCGGCTTAACCGTAACGCCGGGCTGATTCATATCGATCAGTATGAAACTGATGCCTTCCTGACGTCTCGCAACATCCGTGTTCGTGCGAACAAGGCAAAAAATCCAGTCCGCGAACTGACCGAGTGTGGTCCAGGTCTTGGTGCCGTTCACCCGATAATGATCACCGTTCAGATCGGCACGCGTATTGAGTGATGCCAGGTCGGAACCCGCGCCGGGTTCTGAGTACCCCTGACACCACCACGTATTGAATTGCAGAATGTCGGGCAGAAAACGCTGTTTCTGTTCTTCAGAGCCATAGCTATAGATGATCGGTCCGACCATGGATACGCCGAATGGCAAGAATGGCGGGGCGTTAACCCGGGCATGCTCATCGGCGAAAATGTATTTCTGAACCGAGCTCCAGCCAGTGCCACCCAACTCCTGCGGCCAATTCGGGGCTGCCCATCCCTTCGCATACATGGCTTTGTGCCATCGGACGATATCCTCCCGTGACAACGAAATATTCCGCGCCTGCTTGTCCAGCACATCCTGCGGAAATTCCGTTTCGAAAAATTGCCTTACCTCTTTTCGAAATGCGAGTTCATCGTCACTGAAATTGACATGCATCTATGGAAAACCTCGTTGCTGACCGGCCGGCAAGCTTACCAAACCCCGGGAATCGAGTCTGTTCCTATAGGCGACCAGCGGCTCTTAATGCACAATGGGGTTATGACCACGCGCTCTCAACCCGATGAAGCATCTGACCTGCGTCCCACGCCGGTCGTTGATGCGCTCAGTCGACCGCTGCACGATCTCCGTATTTCCTTGCTGGATCAATGCAATTTTCGGTGCCCCTACTGCATGCCTGAGGCCGAATTCCATTCGGAATATGAGTTTCTTAAGAAACAACAGCGGCTGACTTACGACGAGATCATCAGGGTCGCGGCGATGGCCGGTGCGCTGGGCGTAAGCAAGATTCGCCTGACGGGCGGTGAGCCTTTACTGGATAAGAACATCTGCGATCTGGTTGAACGAATCGCAGTCTTGCCGGGTGTTGCCGACCTGGCGTTGACGACGAACGGAATGTTGCTCGCAACGTACGCCGAAAAATTGGCTAAAGCCGGTTTGCACCGGGTAACGGTTAGTCTGGACAGCATCGACAAAGAGGTCTTTCGCCGCATGAGCGGAGGACGCGGAGATCTCGAAAAAGTTCTCGCGGGCATAGAAGCGGCTGAATCCGCTGGTCTGGGTCCGATTAAGATTAATGTCGTCGTACAAAAAGGCGTCAATGACCATACCGTGCTTGATCTCCTCGATCGCTTTCGTGGCACCGGCACCATTGTCAGACTCATTGAGTTTATGGATGTCGGCAATCGAAACGGCTGGCGGATGAACCAGGTCGTGCCATCACGTCTGTTGCTGACGGAAGTTGAGAAACGCTGGCCGCTTCGGGCCGTCGGGAAGAACTATCCGGGAGAAGTTGCACGCCGTTACGAATACGTCGACGGTGCTGGAGAGATTGGCTTCATATCGTCGGTGACGGAGCCATTTTGCGGCGACTGCAGCCGCGCGCGCCTGTCAGCGGATGGCATGTTATACACCTGCCTGTTTGCCAATCAGGGCACGGATCTCAGAGAATCGCTCAGGAATGGCGCGGACGATGACGAGCTGCAGGGGATTCTGTCCAGTATCTGGCTGCAACGTGCGGATCGTTACAGTGAGCTTCGTCGTCCGGACATCGCTGAGCATCACGTATTGCGAAAAGTCGAAATGTATAGGATAGGTGGATGACGTGGGCAAACTAACTCATATTGATAGCGCGAATCGACCCACCATGGTCGACGTCAGCAACAAGGTCGTCAGCCAACGTGAAGCGCACGCGCGCTCCTGCGTTGAGCTTCCGGATGTTGTTTTGTCACAGGTTGCCGACGATGAGATCGCGACAAAAAAAGGACCTGTGTTCGCGACCGCGATCATTGCGGGCGTTATGGCGGCGAAGAAGACGCATGAGTTGATCCCTTTTTGTCATCCGCTGGGACTCGATAGCTGCAAAGTGTCGATTGAGCTGGACGGCAGTCGGGCAGTCATTGATTGCCGTTGCAAGGTCACACACAAAACCGGCGTTGAAATGGAAGCGCTGACCGGAGCAAGCGTTGCGGCATTGACGATTTACGACATGCTCAAGGCCTTGTCTCACGACATCGTAATCACCGAAACCAAGCTCATGTCAAAATCAGGCGGCAAGCAGGATTTCAAGCGTGGCTGAGACGCCCGTCTTCGGCTTGGTCCTTGCGGGCGGCAAGAGCCGCCGCATGGGTCACGACAAGGCATTGCTGGACCGCAATGGACAATCGCAGCTCGCTTACGTCGTCGATCTGGTGGGTGCCTGTGTCGACAAAGTCTATGTTTCCACGAGGCCGGACCAGCGTGATGAAGGGGAGCGCGCGCGATACGATCAAATCGTTGATCAATTCGAGAATATCGGCCCCGTCGCGGGAATTCTTTCGGCCCTCTACGCGTATCCGGAGGTTGACTGGCTCGTCGTCGCTTGTGACCTTCCCAATCTTGATCGACCAACGATCGAGTATTTATTGGCTCAACGAGAGGGCCCACAGCCCTTTACCGCGTACAGAAGCAGTCACGACAGTCTTCCGGAACCACTTTGTGCTGTGTACCATTCGGGCTGCACGGAGACGGTTCAGCGTTTCGTCGATGACGGCATCAACTGCCCAAGGAAAATCCTGATTCGGTCAGCGACCTTACTCATCGATCAGCCGGATCCAAGAGCACTCGATAACGTCAATACTCCGGACGATCTACAAAGCAGCGTATTGCAGGCCGATAGATGAAGCGAATTACTGTTCGATATTTCGCGATGTTTCGCGAAAACGCCGGGTTGGGCGAAGAGACGTTGCAGCTCGATGCCGCGACGGTCCGGGACGTGTTTGAACACACGCGTGACCGTCATGGCTCCAAGGAGCCCAGTGGTCACTGCAAAGTGGCGATCAATGACGCGATGGCCGACTGGACCGCGTCGGTTGATGACGGTGATACCGTGCTGCTGTTTCCGCCGGTTGCCGGTGGATGACATGATCGCTATTTCCGATCAGGACATCGACGTGGATGCTCTTCGCAAGGATTTGGCGAATCCGGGTTCCGGGGGCGTGTGCATTTTCGAGGGATGGGTTCGTAATAATAACGACGGTCGGGACGTTCTGCAGTTGGAGTATGAAGTCTACGAGCCTCTGGCCGTCAGCGAGGGCGAAAAAGTCATCGCAGAAGCATTGCAGCAGTTTCCCTTTCTGGAAGCACGGTGTGTTCATCGTTCCGGAGTTTTGGCGATTGGTGATTGCGCCGTATGGGTGGGTGTTTCCGCCCCGCATCGCGACGAAGCGTTCAAGGCCTGTCGATATATCATCGACGAAATAAAGACCAGATTACCCATCTGGAAAAAAGAGCACTACGTCGATGGTGACTCCGGTTGGGTCAACTGTGAACGCTGTGCTAACGTTTAGCGACTTTGATGAACCAGTGCAGGAAGGGCGGCTGAATTGCGCATCATAAAATCCATCGACGATGCGAAAGCGCTGATTGGCGAAGAGGTTGGTCTTTCTGATTGGGTTGTAATAGATCAGCATCGCATTGATCAGTTTGCCGAAGCCACCACGGATCATCAGTGGATTCACGTTGATGTTGAACGAGCTGCGACAGAAATGCCGGACGGTAAGACCATCGCACACGGCTATCTGACACTCGCGCTGATTCCCGCATTGACCGGCAAGTTCGTACACTTTGAAAATCTCACTCGCGCTGTCAATTTCGGGCTGAACAAGGTCCGTTTCTATGCGCCTATACCGGTCGGATCGCGTCTGCGCGGTCGGGCGACGGTGCTGCAGGCCCGGCAGCGTGCCGGGGCGTTGCTGCTGACCTCCGAAGTTCGAATCGAAGTCGAAGGTCAACGCAAGCCAGCGTGTGTCGCCGAAACTCTGGGGATGTTCTTTTTTAGCGAAGCGCCCGGCGACCCCGACAAGGGCTA
>RCNG010000640.1_pt1 | contig 25768 bp, 17 predicted proteins | sample 2041371 | NCBI WGS metagenome assembly RCNG01 (sample SAMN09708227, study PRJNA481090) | Marine sediment metagenome, whole genome shotgun sequencing project. | biome: marine sediment; feature: ocean; material: sediment; isolation source: Sewage treatment plant 1 marine sediment (STP1) ... | reverse complement strand
TGCTTGAATGGGGTTTTCGCAGGCATGGATGCCGGAGGTTAAGCGACCATGGACGGCTTGAAGCGTCCCCAGTCAAGTGAACCACTCCTCCGCCCATTCGTGTTCAATAGCACTTATACGAGCAAGCCCTCCTTCTTTTTCTGTTGATTTTTCTTTAACCCAAATTGCTGCTGAGGTGGTAAACAAAACAAAAGTACGCAAAAATTTGAAGAACCAATCTTTTCATTAAGAGACTAATCACTGGGATAATGACTTTTTTACGGAAACAAGTTTCCTAAAGTCCTAATACAACTCCTGCGGATCGATATCAATTGACCAGCGTACCCGCTGTGCTGCTTTATTGACTTCCACTGTGCTTATTAATTCATTTAACAGCTGATGCAATTTCTTTCTCTGGCTGGCCTGAAGCAGTAACTGGCCTCGGTATTTTCCTGCCTTTTTTTCCATTGGCGCAGGTACCGGTCCCCAGAATTGTATGCCCTGTTCCGCTTGCAGGTTGCCCTGAATTGAGCTCATCACCTGAAAACAATAGTCCAGAAATGCCTGATAATGTTCCACCTTGTTTGCTTCCGCCCGAATCAATGCCTGATAGGCATAGGGCGGGATCAGCAACTCCCTGCGTTCCTGTAAAACTTTCGCCGCAAAGCCCGGATAGCCGGAATTCAGTAAGGTGTTCAGCATTTCATCTTCTGGATGAGCTGTTTGCAGAACTACCTGGCCTTTCTTCTCCTCTCTGCCGGCCCGCCCGGAAACCTGCACAATTAATTGCGCCAAGCGTTCAGGAGCACGAAAGTCGATGGAATAAAGTCCCTGATCAATGTCCAGAATGGCCACCAGAGTCACATTAGGAAAATGATGCCCCTTGGCCAGCATCTGGGTGCCAATTAATATTTGCTGCCTGCCATCCCTGACTTTTTCCAGCATATTTTTCAAGCTGTCTTTGCGTTGCGTGGTATCCCGATCGATGCGGATCACTTCAGCTCCGGGAAACAGCTCTCTGGCCGTTTTTTCAACCCTTTCGGTACCAATCCCCAGATAAGACAATTCCCTGTGTCCGCACTCCGGGCACTGGATGGGCAGGCGTTGCTCTGACTGACAATGATGACAACGAAGGCAATTGTGTTGCTGATGATAGGTCAATTTTGCATCACAACGGTGGCAGTGACTGATCCAGCCGCATTTATTACACAGCAGAACAGGTGCATAGCCACGGCGATTCTGGAACAATAATACCTGGTTTTGTTTGTCCAGATGCTGCCTGATTAAGTCGATCAGAGTTCGACTCAGACCATGATGCAACTGTTGTCCTCTGACATCAATTATATGAACTTTCGGTGACTTCGCCCCTCCGGCCCGCTGGCGCAATTTTAAGTGCGCCATCTTTCCTGCCTGACAAAGATACAGGGATTCCATGGAAGGCGTTGCCGTACCAAGCACAATCGGTATACCGGCCTTGCTGGCCCGAACCAGAGCAATATCTTTAGCAGAATAACGAATACCATCCTGTTGTTTGAATGACATATCGTGTTCTTCATCAATAATAATGGCCCCCAGATCCGGCATGGGTGTAAAGACCGCAGAACGGGTACCAATCAGTATACGCACCTGCCCACTGGCCACCTGCTGCCAGGTTTTCATCCGCTGAGTGTTATTCAATCCTGAATGCAGGGTCTGGATCGGCACAGTAAAACGCTGTTCAAAGCGTTGAACCAATTGTGGCGTGAGGCCAATTTCAGGTACCAGAACCAGTACCTGCCGGGCGTTTTTTAATTGCCGTTTAATAAATGACAGATACACCTCAGTCTTGCCGCTGCCTGTTATGCCGTCCACCAGACTGGCAGCATAGCGCGCATCCTGCTGAACTAGATAATCAACCGCTGATTGCTGTTCTGGATTTAAAACCAGCCCCGGATTTTGGCAAATTTCGCCACTGATCTGATAGGGCTTAACAAGCAACTGTTTTGTCCGTGATTCAAGCCATTGTTTTTCGCCCAGTGCTTTTAAAGCACTTTGCCATTGCCCCTCCTGCTCGCGAGCGATCTGTTCTTTTGTCAAACCTTCAGGTGAGCGCTTAAGCTGTTCCAGAATACTGCGTTGCCGCACAGCACGGGTTAATAAAGTCCAGTCAGCTTGCTGCCCGGCTTGTGTTAAATACCACAGGGTGACTTCAGGTTCCAGAGCCGTTTCTTTTTTTCGATAGTGCACCGGCAGGGCAGTCTGATACACCTCACCGATCGGGTGATGGTAATACGCAGCCACCCAGTTCAACAATTTAATAATGTCTTCCGGCAATATGGGTTTACTATCCAGAACGGTGCTTATAGGACGTAGTTTTTTAAGCTCGACATCAGTATGTGTTGCTTTACCAATTACCACGGCAATTTGTCTGGTGCGCCCAAACGGTACCAATACCCGCATACCCGGAAGGACTGACTGTGGATTTATTGCATCGGATAGAAGATAATCAAATTTTCTTCGCAACGGTGTTGGCACGGCAACCTGAACAATTTGTGGTGGTTTTTCTGACATTAAATAGGCTATCTTAAAATTTGGTAAACAACTTTAACTAAATTAGAAGCTAAACGGAATTTTAAGCTAAAAATATTTTATTCGCTATGACCCATTGGCAAGCAATCGCTGAGCACATCAGCCAGAGTTTAAATAAACCTTTTCAGATACAGCAAACAAACAGTGTTGGTGGCGGCAGCATTAACTCTGCCTATAAAGTTAGCGGAATCAATGGCCAGTCTTATTTTGTAAAATTTAATTCCGCCAGTCTTGAACACATGTTTCAGGTTGAATTCGACAGTCTTAATGAACTATCAAACGCCCCGGAGATGCAAACCAGTGCTATGCAAATACCCAGCCCCATTTGCTTTGGTACTACTGGTTCAAAAAGCTATCTGGTTCTGGAATACCTCACCATGAGTTCACGGGGTGACGGAGCAGCAATGGGCCATGCTCTGTCACAAATGCATCGTATAACAGCCGCTCAATATGGCTGGTACCAGAACAATATCATTGGCAGCACCCCGCAAAGCAACCAGCAACATTCTGACTGGCTAAGCTTCTGGCGTGAAGAACGCATGATCCCGCAACTTAAAATGCTTTACGATAAAGGCTATAAGCAGCGTTTATTACCCTTATCAGACAGACTGTTGAATAAACTGGATTCATTGCTGGGCAGTCATAATCCTCCCGCATCGTTATTGCATGGTGATTTATGGTCAGGTAATTATGCCTATGATAAAAAAGGCCAGCCGGTAATTTTTGACCCGGCACTCTACTATGGTGATCGGGAAGCAGATCTGGCCATGACAGAACTCTTTGGCGGTTTTGGACAGGATTTTTATCGTGCCTACAATGAGGCATGGCCACTGGATGAAGCCTATAACACGCGCAAAACCTTATACAATCTCTATCATATACTCAACCATGCTAACCTGTTCGGCACTTCCTATCTTAACCAGGCAATCAGTATGATGGATAGACTGTGCTAATGGTATTTTTGGTCTAAACTTATGGTGCAAACTCAATGATAAATTAAACTTTCCGGAAACGTATTATGCTTAAACCTCTAAATCTCCCAGTCTCAACACTGCAAAAATACGCAATGCTTTTCTTACTCCTTATTTTATCTTTTACCTTAAGCACCCCCCTTTATGCGGAAGATGAGGAGGCAGTCGATGACACAAAGTATTATGAGCTTTCCCCCCCGTTTGTCGTCAATCTGCAAACCGATGAACGCAGAATGCGTTTTTTACAGGTTCGACTTCAGGTACTGGGAACACCTGATGCCATTGAAGAAGTCAAGAAACACAATGCGCCACTACGCGATATTATTATTACGTCATTATCCGAGCAGACCAGAGACAGCATCAATACCCCCAAAAAGAAAAAAGCACTACAGGAAAAAGTTCAGTCAGCAGCAGAAGATGTCCTGAAAAAACTAACTGGAAAGCAACAGATAGAAGGACTTTATTTTACTAATTTTGTTGTCCAGTGAACAAAATAAAGTATTTATCCCATAGTGGCATACCGGGCATTTGGGGATAAACTGTTTGGGAATAAAAATCCGTGGTTAGTGGGTGGGTATGGCTGTCAGGGGACGTTCAAGCACATCCCTGTGACACTTACCTTCGGCATCCTGCCTCAGGAAACCCCTGACAGCCATACCCACCCACTAACCACTCACCTCATTCTTCACATTCAGCATTAGAGCTATTAAAGAGCAAAGAATAAAAAAACTCCTCAGCCCCACACGAACCTGGAAACCGAATGCAGTAAAAACTGTCAGTGATAAAACCCTTTTTGCGGTGAAACTATGAATTTTAAAGCAACTATTAATGAAAAGATTCAAGTGACTCTACTGTCATATTGAAAATTTAAGAATCAGAGGTAGCGAATGTTTTAATTCTTCAATTTTGGATACAGAAGTCAATACCTGAAATTAGAAGGATATTGACCTGTATTACTATTCCTTTGGATAAAACCTCTCATGTAATTTTTTGTGACCAAGTTAAGTCAACTCAGATACGCATTCCGTTTCCGTATTGAACAAGGCTTTCTCAGGGTTTCAAATTAGTCCAGGAAAGCATAATATATGGGGTAACTCTGATCAGCTCCAGATCGAGCTTCGACAAACTCAGAACGAGTGGGAATTTTACCAATCATAATATTATTCGTTCGCCCAAAACCTGTCGAAGGGTGTAATATCAATTAATCCGGACTTCTTTAAATAAACAGACATATTTTTCCTGCTAACATAATCGGGATCTTTTCATGCTAAAACAACATCGCCTGCTCTTTATCAGTCTGTTAATCCTTATAGGCATTGCGATTCTACTTGTCTATATCAAACGACCGCGTCCCGTCGCTGTTGTGGTACAGGAAGTGACGCAGGGAGAAGTACTGGCCACCATTACTAATACCCGTGCTGGAACGCTCAAGGCCTGCCAGCGTGCACGACTATCTCCCTCTATCGGCGGCCAGATTGAAAATCTGCCCGTTAAAGAAGGGGATCGGGTCGAAGCCGGGCAACTGCTGCTGGAAATTTGGAATGATGATTTACAGGCACAGGTTACACTGGCTGAGCATGAATATCAGGCATCGGTTGCACTGGCACGTCAGGCCTGTATCATCGCCGAAGTTGAAAAACGTGAAGCCAGTCGTCTGCGCTCATTACGCAAAAAAAATATGGTCTCGGAAGAAAGTGTAGACCAGGCCGAAAGTGAAGCTCAGGCAAAGCTGGCAGCCTGTGAAGCCGCCAATACCTCAATCAAGGTCAGCCAGTCAAAAATCGATGTAGTCCAGGCCGAGCTGGCACGTACCCGGTTAACTGCACCTTTTAAGGGCCGTGTGGCTGAAGTTAATGGTGAACTGGGTGAATTCCTTACGCCTTCTCCAATTGGCATCGCTACCCTGCCAGCGGTTGATCTGATCGATTACACCTGCCTTTATGTCTCCGCGCCTATTGATGAAGTGGATGCACCCCAGATCCGTGCACAGATGCCCGCACGCATTTCCCTGGATGCTTTTCCCGGGAAAACATTTGCCGGTATAGTTCGCCGGGTTGCTGTCTATGTACTGGATTTGGAAAAACAGTCACGCACGGTTGAAATAGAAGTCGAATTTAGCAATATCGAAGATACTAACAATATGCTTCCCGGTTATAGTGCCGATGCTGAAGTTATTCTGGATCGGGGTGAAAACGTATTACGTATTCCCACTGTGGCGTTATTTGAACGCAACAAGGTACTCATTTTCAATGATGACGGACTGCTTGAGCAACGCCAGATCAAAACCGGTATGAGCAACTGGAGTTATACTGAAGTGCTTGATGGCCTTGTCGCTGGTGAACAGCTGGTTATTTCTACCGAGCGCGAAGGTGTCGAAGAAGGTGCCCGCGCCGTTATTGAAAAAAAACATGATTGATTTAAAAAACATTCATCGTGACTTTCTGGTTGGCGATCAAATGGTACATGCGCTGGATGATATCAATCTGTCTATTCAAGCGGGTGAATATATTTCCATTATGGGGCCTTCCGGTTCAGGTAAATCAACTTTACTGAATTTAATTGGCCTGCTCGATAGCGCGACTGAAGGTACCTATTTATTAAACCAGCAGAATGTTACTGGCTTGCCTGATGACCAGCAGGCGGCAACCCGCAGTAAAACTATTGGTTTTGTTTTTCAGGCTTTTCATCTGATCCCCCGATTAACGGCGGCACAGAATATAGAACTGCCTTTAGTACTTGCGGGTACAGAACCTGAACAGCGTCAACCACTGGTTAATAAAGTGCTTACGGATATGGACTTAACCGATCGTGCTCACCATACTCCCGATCAACTTTCAGGCGGGCAACGACAACGTGTCGCGATTGCCCGCGCAACCATTATGCAACCAAAAATATTGCTGGCTGATGAACCTACCGGTAACCTGGATCAAAAATCCGGGCAGGATGTCATCACTATTCTTGAACAACTTAACCAGCAGGGTATTACACTGATTATCGTGACCCATGATGCCAGCATCGGCCAGCGGGCAACACGGCAATTACACATGGTCGATGGCCGTATCGAATCTGATCAGAAGCTGTCTCCAACGGGCTCAGGCTAATGTCAACTTCCATTAATGATATTCTACGTTTCGCCTGGGCAGCCTTACTGGGTTACCCAACCCGTACACTATTAATGTTAATTGCCATGGCCATCGGTGTTGCCGCAGTCATTATGTTAACGGCTCTGGGCGAAGGTGCACGCCGTTATGTCAGCAATGAATTTGCCTCACTAGGCACCAATCTTGTGATTGTTTTTCCCGGCTATTCTGAAACCTCTGGCCTTAATCCCATTGCAATGGTCGGTTCGACACCCCGAGATCTGACCCTGGATGATGCCCAGGTTTTAACCCGCAACACCAATATCCGGCGTATTGCGCCCATCAATATCGGTTCAGTTAATGCCAGTTATCAGGGACGTTCACGCGAAGTTCCTGTCATTGGCAGTAACTATGAGCTGTTAAACATTCGCCACTGGCAACTGGCACAGGGTAATTTCTTACCTGTCACCGATCTGGATCGGGCCACTCCAGTTTGCGTCATTGGCAGTAATATCCGTGATGAACTGTTTGATACACAAGCGGCAGTTGGTCAATGGATACGTCTGGGTGATCGGCGCTTTCGTGTGATCGGAATCATGGCATCTGAAGGTCGATCGATTGGTGTGGATGTGCAGGATACCATCATGATCCCGGTAGCGTCGGCACAGCAATTATTTAATACCCCTTCACTGTTTCGTATTCTGGTGGAAGCTAAAACCCGTTCAGCCATTGAGCCCGTCAAACAATCCGTTATTGAAGTATTAAAAGAACGTCATCAGGGTAAACGGGATGTGACAGTAATTACTCAGGATGCGGTACTGGCCACCTTCGATAAAATATTAGGGGCATTGACTTATGCGGTCGGCGGCATCGCGGCAATCAGTCTCGCAGTGGCCGGTATTTTAATTATGAATGTCATGCTGGTCGCCGTATCCCAACGCACTGAAGAAATTGGTTTACTTAAAGCATTGGGTGCGCCTCAACGTCAGATCATCCGCCTGATTATATCCGAAGCCATTATGTTGTCTGCATTCGGCGCCATCATCGGTTTGTTGCTGGGTGAACTGGGCTGTTTTGCTATCCGTCAGGCGTTTCCGGGCTTACCGGCCTATGCTCCGCTGTGGGCAGTTTTGACTGCAATTGCCGTGAGTCTACTGGCCGGATTCGTATTCAGTTTACTGCCTGCCCGGCAAGCCGCGCGCCTTGATCCGGTTTTGGCCTTAACGGGAAAATAGCTTATGCTACTACGCGACTTTCTGCATTTAACCGGCTCATCGTTGATTACCCACCGCCTGCGCAGTTTTTTAACCGCATTGGGCATTGCTGTGGGCGTTGCTGCGGTTGTCCTGTTAACTTCTATCGGCGAAGGTGTACATCAGTTTGTGCTGGCTGAATTTACCCAGTTTGGCACCAATTTAGTGGCCATTAATCCGGGCAAGGCGACGACCGGCGGCGTCAGCATGGGCGTGTTTGGTACTGAACGGCCATTAACGATTGAAGATGCCGAAGCACTGAAACGTTTACCATATGCCAGAGCTGTAGTTGCTTTTGTACAGGGCAATGCAGAAGTAGAAGCGGGAAATCGCAGCCGCCGCACTACGATTTATGGTGCCGGCTCACAAATGCCGGAAGCTTTTCAGATGGCCGTCAAGTCAGGTCACTTTCTACCCGATGATGATCCCACCGCTCCGCGGGCTTTTGCTGTACTTGGCAGTAAACTGAAACATGAATTGTTTAGCGATCAAAATCCTTTAGGACAACGTATTACGGTGGGCGGCCATCGGTTTCGCATCATTGGTATTATGGAGTCAAAAGGTAGTGTACTGGGATTTGATCTGGATGACACCCTTTATATTCCGGCATCCCGGGCCATGAATTTATTTAACCGTGACACCTTGCATGAAGTCGACGTACTTTATGATGATAATACCTCTGTGGACACTGTTGTCAATGGCATTAAACAAATCCTTGAAGCACGACATGGCAAGGATGACGTCACCATTACCACCCAACAGCAAATGCTCGATGTACTGGGTTCGGTATTAAATGTGCTGACCTTTGCGGTTGCCGCCATTGGCGGTATTTCATTATTAGTGGGCGCTATCGGCATCGTCACTATTATGACCATTGCCGTCAATGAACGAATCAGTGAAATCGGCTTAATTCGCGCCCTGGGTGCCAAACGCTCTCAGGTACTGAGTTTGTTTTTAGGTGAAGCAATTGTACTTGCGGCTATTGGTGGACTCGCCGGACTGGGACTGGGTATCGGCATTGCCCAGCTCCTGCATCTGAGCTTACCTGCCCTGCCTGTACATACCCCCTGGAACTTCGTTATACTCGCCGAAGCCATTGCCATTAGCATAGGGCTTATTGCCGGTGTCCTTCCCGCCCGCCGTGCTGCTCTGCTTGACCCTATTGAAGCTCTGCGTGCGGAATAGAGATTCAAAATGAAATCTCAATCATTGCAGGATTTGATTTAGAGTTAGTATAATAGCTCTAGCTCCTGATTACAGGATTCAGCAATTTGAGAGGTACAAACCATGAAGATTATAGCTTTCATCACATTCCTGGCCGGGTTTACAATAAGCGCCAACACCCATGCCTGGTGGTCTTTTCCATTTGATGATCTGGAATGGTCTGATCGTTCAGGTTCAGGTTCAGGTTCATTTTCTGGCCCCGGTAACTATCAGCCTCCTCAACATCTACGAATTATCCAGGATCAGGATTTCTCTAACTTTTATGTTTATATTGAACTTAAGGGTATAAAACCTGAGGAAGTCGATATACAACGTCAAGGTCCACGAATAAGTATCCGGCAGGTTCGAGGACGTATGGAGAAAAGTGAATCCAGAGAGGTTTACAGATCGTTTCAAACCTATTCCAGTTTTACACGACGTTTAACACTACCACCCGATGCTGACCCGGATATGTCAAAAATGAAACGTGAAAACGCCTTACGATACCCAAACGAGCCTATCATCCCCGGGGTTCAGGATATTAATAACACTGGTCTAAAAAATAATATTACAGATCGATTATCTCCGCTTACGCAGCCTGAAATATTTGATTTATGTATCACCGTCCGTTAATGCTGATAAAGAGCCGAATACGTATAAATTGAAGTACCCTGATTGATACGTTTCGCCCCACGCATCTCACCCGATGCTATTGGAGTTAAGCAAATGACATAGAAGCGGTGAGGAAAGCAGGGCGTCTCTCTGCGGGGTTTAATTACGCCAAATTTGACCAATACCCAGCTTAAGCCAACGGAGGTTTTGAGGCTTAGCATTGATCTGAAATGGCTTCAGATGTAAACATTATTGCTGATGATACTGCTTACTGTGCTCATGCACTGCATCAATAAAGACACTCACATTGTCCGGATCAATATGCTGATGGATTCCATGTCCCAGATTAAACACATGGCCATTGCCCTGGCCATAACTCTGCAGAATGGTTTTTACTTCCTGTTCAATACGCTCAGGCTTGGAATAGAGAACACAGGGATCCATGTTTCCCTGTAAGGCAACCTTATCACCCACCCGTGCCCGGGCATCCGCCAGATCCAGAGTCCAGTCCACTCCAAGTGCATCACAGCCGGTATCTGCCATTGCTTCAAGCCAGCCGCCAGCGCCTTTGGAGAATAAAATAACTGGAACCGTTCTGCCGTCATTTTCCCGCTTTAGTCCGGAAACAATTTGCTGCATATAACGCAGGGAAAATTCTTTATAATCACGAGGCGTTAAAACACCGCCCCAGGTATCAAAAATCATGACCGCCTGTGCACCCGCTGCGATTTGTGCATTCAGATAGCTGGTCACTGACTGGACCAGTATATCCAGCAGTTTATGCATTAACAGCGGCTCATCGAACATCATCCCTTTGACTTTGCCAAACTCTTTGGTGGAGCAACCCTCAACCATATAGGTAGCCAGTGTCCAGGGGCTGCCGGAAAAGCCTATCAGAGGTACCCGGCCATCAAGCTCTTTACGGATAGTACGTACAGCGTCCATTACATATTTTAATTCGCCTTCCGGATCAGGCACACCCAGAGCGTTTACATCGGCTGCTGATTGCACGGGCTTATCAAATCTGGGACCTTCACCCTGGGCAAAACGCAATTGCAGACCCATAGCATCGGGAATGGTCAGAATATCAGAGAACAGAATCGCTGCATCCAGAGCATAACGTTCTAAAGGCTGAATGGTCACTTCACAGGCCAGTTCCGGATTCATACACAAATCCATAAAGCTGCCTGCCTTTGTCCGAGTAGCACGATATTCAGGAAGATAACGACCTGCCTGGCGCATCATCCAGACCGGAGTCATATCAACAGGCTGGCGTAACAGGGCTTTAAGAAAACGGTCGTTCTTTAATTCACTCATTTATTCTGCTCCCGGCAGGGGATATTTTTTTCAAGGTTAGGATTTTATAGTCCCACTAAAGTTTAATACAGGAGTTTAGTGAAGGCACTAAACATCCAGATAGTCCAGAATTCCTTCAGCTGCCTGACGGCCTTCGGCAATTGCTGTGACCACCAGATCTGAACCGCGCACCATATCACCGCCGGCAAAAACTTTGGGGTTTTTGGTCTGATAAGTGAATTCCTGCTGCACTGGAGCAATGACCCGGCCACGCTCATCCTGGACGATATTAAAATCATTAAACCAGTCAGCAGGATTGGGTCTGAAGCCAAAGGCGATGAGTACTGCATCTGCTGGCACAATTTCCTCTGAACCTGCTACAGGTCCAGGTCTGCGGCGTCCGCGCTCATCAGGTTCACCGAGTTTCGTGGTAATTAATTTGATACCTGTAACTTTACCGTTTTCTCCGACAATTTCCACTGGCTGACGATTCCAGAGAAATTGCACACCTTCTTCCTTGGCATTTTTCACTTCTTTTTTAGAGCCCGGCATATTGGCTTCATCCCGGCGGTAGGCACAAAACACCTGCGCCGCACTTTGGCGAATTGATGTCCGGGTACAGTCCATGGCAGTATCACCACCACCCAGAACGACAACATTCTTGCCTTCCATGCTAATAAAGTCTGTTTCATAGTCGTAACAGTTTTTAACATTGGAAATCAGAAAATCCAGCGCCACATGAACACCCAGCAGATCTTCGCCGGGAATTCCTGCGGTCATGGAATTATAGGTTCCCATGCCCATAAAAACGGCATCGTATTGATCCAGTAGTGCCTGGAAGCCTATGTCTTCACCCACTTTTGTATTGAGAATAAATTCAACACCCATGCCTTCAAGGATCTGACGCCTTTTCTTAACGACATTTTTTTCCAGTTTAAATTCCGGAATACCGAACATCAACAGGCCGCCGATTTCCGGGTGCCCGTCATAAACGACCGGCTTAACGCCATTGCGTACCAGCACATCGGCACAACCCAGACCTGCCGGTCCGGCACCAATAACAGCCACTTTTTTGCCCGTATCTTTTACCTGAGAGAGATCGGGCTTCCAACCCTGCTCCAGCGCTGTATCCGTAATATAACGTTCTACCGAACCAATGGTTACTGCACCAAAATCATCATTTAAAGTACAGGCACCTTCACACAGTCTATCCTGGGGGCAAACACGGCCACATATTTCCGGCAGTGAGTTGGTTCGATGGGATAATTCTGCCGCTTCTATGATCTTGCCTTCTTTCGCCAGACGCAACCAGTCTGGTATATAGTTATGGACAGGGCATTTCCACTCGCAATAAGGGTTACCGCAATCCAGACAACGATCAGACTGCTCAGATGTTTGCTGTTGATCGAAAATCTGATAGATTTCTTTGTATTCTTTGATCCGTACTGCAGACTCTTTTTTGTTCGGATCTTTTCGATCGACCTGCAAAAACTGGTATATATTACCCATAATCTTACCTTAAACGTTTATAAGCTGTAGCCTTAAGCTGCTTCGTTAGAGAGTGTCTCTAATAAGCTTTCAATAAAAGCCGCTTTGGGCTTCACCAACCAGAACTTGCCGCCCATATCAGCAAAATTGTCCAGAATGTATTGACCCCATTCACTGCCGGTCGACTGGACAAATTCCTGTATCTTGTCTTGCAGATAATGGCGATGGGCTTCCATATTTTCACTACTGATTCGGTTAATATCTATTAATTCATGGTTATAGCGATCAACAAACTGATTATCCAGATCCAGTACATAAGCAAAACCACCAGTCATACCAGCACCAAAATTTAGCCCGGTAGCACCCAGTACAGTGATAACACCACCCGTCATGTATTCACAGCCATGATCGCCAATACCTTCCACTATGGCATGAGCACCGGAATTACGCACCCCGAAACGTTCTCCAGCCAGGCCCGCAGCCAGTAGAGTTCCGCCCGTGGCACCATAGAGGCAGGTATTACCAATGATGGCTGTTTCGTTACTCTTGAAGGTGGTACCACAGGCTGGATTAATCACAATCCGGCCACCTGCCATACCTTTGCCGACGTAGTCATTGGCATCCCCCTCCAGTTCCAGGTGCAAACCACCAGCATTCCAGACCCCCAGACTCTGCCCGGCGGAACCTTTCATCTTCACAGTAATCGGGCTATCACTCATGCCCAGGTTACCATAGCGCAGGGCAATTTCGCCCGATAGACGCGCACCAATGGAACGATCGGTATTTTTGACCTCATATACAAAAGTACCGCCGGATTTATTTTCAATAGCCGGGAGCATATCGGCCACCATTTGCTCAGCTGTTTCACCCTTATCAAAGGGTGTATTACTGGGCTCGACACAAAACCTGGGCTTCTGAGGATCATCAATGGTCTTCAGCAAGGGTGTCAAATCCAGTTGCGACTGACGTGCTGTAGTGCCCTCAATGATCTCCAGCAGATCAGTTCGACCAATCAGATCTTCCAGTTTGCTTACCCCTAAAGAGGCCATCAACTCCCGGGTTTCCTGGGCAACAAACTTGAAGAAGTTCATCACCATTTCAACTTTACCGATAAAGTGGTTCATGCGCAGCACCTTGTTTTGTGTAGCAACACCCATGGCACAGGTGTTTAAATGGCAGATACGCAGGTATTTACAACCCATGGCAATCATTGGGGCCGTACCAAAACCAAAACTTTCGGCACCTAAAATTGCGGCCTTGACAATGTCCAGACCGGTCTTCAGGCCGCCATCCGTCTGCAGGCGAATTTTACCGCGTAAATCGTTAGCACACAAAGCCTGTTGGGTTTCACTTAAACCCAGTTCCCAGGGCGAACCGGCGTATTTAACCGATGCCAGGGGACTGGCTGCGGTACCGCCATCATAACCGGCAATGGTGATTAAGTCGGCATAGGCCTTGGCAACACCAGCAGCAATCGTGCCCACACCGGGTTCTGAAACCAGCTTCACTGAAACCAGTGCTTTCGGATTGACCTGCTTGAGGTCAAAGATTAATTGCGACAAATCTTCAATTGAATAAATATCATGGTGCGGAGGAGGTGAAATCAACGTGACTCCAGGCACTGAATAGCGTTGTTTGGCAATATTTTCATCCACCTTATGCCCTGGCAACTGACCGCCCTCACCCGGTTTTGCTCCTTGAGCAATCTTGATTTGCAGCACTTCTGCATTCACCAGATAATGTGGTGTCACACCAAAACGCCCCGAAGCAATCTGCTTGATTTTTGACACTTTAAGGGTGTTAAATCGGGCCGGATCTTCTCCGCCCTCACCAGAATTGGAACGCGCACCCAGTCGATTCATGGCTTCTGCCAGTGTTTCATGAGCTTCTGGCGATAAGGCTCCGAGCGACATGGCGGCACTGTCAAATCGTTTAAACAGGTTTTCTGCCGGTTCCACTTCATCAAGCGCAACAGGTTCAATATCTTCACGCAGTTTCAGCAGGTCACGCAAGGTAGCAACAGGCCGTTTGTTGACTGCATCGGCGTATTTTTTATAGGCGTTATAATCACTTGTCTGTACCGCCTGCTGCATATACAATACAACATCTGGATTATAGGCGTGATATTCACCGCCATGGACATAACGATAAACACCGCCATGGTCATTGTTTTTGCGAGGGTTCCAGGCCACCTTGTTCAAAAAGCGCTGATCCTTGTCAAAATCGCCAAATCCTGCACCGGCAATACGGCTGGTGGTGCCTTTAAAGCACATCTCAGTCACTTCTTCATCAAGACCAATGGCCTCAAACAATTGTGAACCACGATAGCTGGCAATCGTTGAAATACCCATTTTGGACATGACCTTATACAAGCCTTTATTGATTCCCTTACGGTAGGCTTTAGTCACTTTGCCAATATCTGTGTCGGCAATTTCTTTACGTTTAATCAGTTTGGCCAGTGTTTCATAAGCCATATAGGGATAAACCGCCGAAGCACCATAGCCCATCAATGTCGCAAAGTGATGCGGATCGCGTGCGGTACCGGTTTTCACCACAATATTGGCATCACAACGCAAACCTTTGTCAATCAGGTGATGATGGACCGCGCCCGTAGCCATCAGCGCATGCAGGGTAATTTTGTCTTTGGCCAGGTTTTTATCATTCAGGACAATAACGATCTTACCTTCACGCACAGCCTGTTCCGCTTTATTGCAAACCTCACTCAGAGCTTCCTTAAGCGTCAGCTCCGGTGAAAAGTTCAGGTCAATAATTTCATTGGCATAAGCCGGATCGTCAATAGCGATCAGGTTTTCATATTTGGCGCAGGAAAGTACCGGAGAATCCACAATAAGACGTTTGGCATGGCCCGAGTTTTCCAGGAATAAATTCTTTTCAGCCCCCAGGCAGGTTTCCAGAGACATGACAATACTCTCACGGATCGGATCAATAGGAGGATTGGTCACCTGGGCAAATTGTTGACGGAAATAGTCATAAAACGGTCTTACACGGGCGGACAGGACTGCCATGGGTGTATCATCACCCATGGAACCCACAGCTTCTGCTGCATTTTCCGCCAGGACCTTAATGACATATTCTTTTTCTTCATTGGTGATCTGAAACTGTTTTTCGTACACCTTATAGGTGTCTTCGTCCATACAGTCCACGATGGCAGAAGGTTCCTGTAATTCGGATTTCAGGTATTTAATACCTTTTCTTAGCCACTCCCGATACGGCTTTCCGGTTTTTAAATGCGCATCCACGTCATCGGGCAACATCAGCTCACCTGTATGGGTATCTGCCGCCAGCATTTGACCAGGCTTAAGACGTCCTTTGGCCACTACATCGGTTTCACTATAATCATAAACTCCGGTTTCAGAAGCCAGAGTGATAACACAACCGGAATAGGTCGAGTCTTTCAGGCTGTCGTTAGAGCCTTCAGCGGGTGTAGCGGATGAAGAGCCTTCAGCAGATAAGGAGCCTTGAGTGTTTTTGGTAATAACATATCGCGCCGGACGTAAACCATTTCTGTCCAGAGTACAGGCGGCATAGCGACCATCGGTCATTACCACGCCCGCAGGACCATCCCAGGCTTCCATATGCATGGAATTGTATTCATAAAAAGCCTTCAGTTCGGTATCCATGGTGTCTACATTCTGCCATGCGGGCGGAATCAGCAAGCGCATGGCACGAAAAATATCCATACCACCGGCCAACAGGGCCTCAAGCATATTATCCATGCTATTGGAATCGGAACCACTCATGGACACCAATGGACGGATATCTTCCATATTCGGGATCAGAGGAGTCTGAAATTTGTGTCCGCGGGCTACTGACCAGTTACGATTACCCTGAATCGTATTGATTTCACCATTATGCGCCAGATAGCGAAAGGGTTGGGCCAGTCGCCATTGCGGCCAGGTATTGGTCGAGAAGCGCTGGTGAAACACACACATCACCGAGGCAAGGCGTGGATCATTGAGATCTTTGTAAAATACCGGTAAAAACTCCGGCATCACCAAGCCTTTATAAGACACGACCTGGGAAGTCATGGATGGAATATAAAAGACTTCGTCATTGTTCTCAATCGCTTTTTCGGTTCGGCGGCGAGCAATGTATAGATGGCGATCAAAAGTCACTGTATCCATACCGTCAGCAGCATTAACAAAAACGTGTTCGATTTGCGGCAGGGATTTCAGCGCTTCTTCACCACAGGCACTTTCATCAACCGGGACTACACGCCATCCGGCGACTTCCAGTCCTTCTGCAGCCAGTTCTTTATTTAATTGATTTTTTGCCTGATCGGCTGCTTCTGCATCCTGGCTGAGAAAAACCACACCAACAGCGTATTTTTCGCTTAATTTGAAACCCTGTTCCTGTGCAACTGCACGCATTAAGGCATCGGGCTTTTGTAACAATAAACCACAGCCATCACCGGTTTTGCCATCAGCCGAAATTGCACCGCGGTGAGTCAGTCGGGCCAGCGCACCAATGGCCGTTTGCACCAGCCAGTGGCTACTGGCACCATCCATATGGGCGATTAATCCAAAACCGCAGTTATCTTTTTCAAATGAAGGTCTATAGAGAGTCGATTCCAGTTCTTTGGGTGCCCCACTTCTGGCTAAAGACCCTCTACCCGCTAAAGGCTCTCCATTACCCGCTAAAGGCTCTTTATACAAATTATGCTGTGTTTCAAATGTTGGCATTACCGGCCTCAATTGATAGGAATAATAGTGAATGTAATCCGCAAATCCCCCAGTATTTATTTGCTCATCTGGCTAACACGGCCAGGTTTTTACAGGAGCTACTGAGTCAAAAGAACCAAGGATTATAACCTTTCAGGAGAGTTTGGTCTAGATTTTGGACAATATCACTTTTTACCTATTACTCATCATGCCATGAATTTCGGAAAAACTACGCACCCAGGGCTGCGCAAGTTTAATTTTTGCGGCCAGTTGTTCTTTGGCCTGCAGTGCAGAATTTTTATCGGGATAAGAGCCGTAAAGCAAAACATAGAGCGGTTTTTCATTGCGAAGTATTTTGAAATAAACTGCCTCTGTTTGAATGTTTTGTTTGCTGATAAATTCCCTTACGGCTGACTCCGTACTTAATGCCAGCAATTGTACCGTGAAGTCAGCAGGATTCTGGGTCCATATCCAGGCTTCATTTTTCGGCTGATATCTTGAGCTAAGCTTAGGTGAGCTAAGAGCGGGTGAGCTAAGAGCGGGTGAGCTAAGAGCAGATGAGCTGACAACTGGCTTTTTAGAGATATTTTTATCGGCAGTAGCTGGCTGCAATTTCAGCTTATTTTTAATGCTTGCAAAACTTCTTACCCAGGGCTTTGGATTGCTCAGTTCAGAATCAAGCGCTGTAATGGCGTCATTAGCCGCCTGTTTTGAAGCATAATTACCATAAGTCATACTAAACCAGGTTTGCCCATTGCGTTGTGTTTCGAACCGGGCAATATCCCCTTTCAGTGAATATTTCCTGATTAACTGCTCAATAGCCTGTTTATTGTGGGAACCAAATAATTGTATGGTGAAATTGTCATCTGCCTGTTGTTGCAACCAGCTTTTGTTTCTGATGTTATTTTCTGTGAGACTGTTACTACTGCCAGGAGGTTGTCCCGAGGCAGACGCTTTTGCCTGGTGGCTTTCCGGGACGACGGCAAACACAGCAGAGCTTGAAACCACAGCAGGTGGATTATTTGCCGACACATGCCACTGACGCTCTTTTTTACCTGTGGTCACAAACAATTTAATTTGCTTTTCGCTGACAAATTCAAACTGCGTGGGAGTCCGGAGGGATGAAAATAGTTTTTTATTATTGTCCCATTTTAATTCAATCACCGTTTGTCTGGAAAATCTCCGGCCCATAATGGCAACGGTCTGGCGTTTATCACTACCGATCACTGGGTTGGGTACAATACTATTGATAGTCAGGTCGGCAATATAGGGTTTCACCACATCAAAACGACGTGTTTCAGACTGTTGGCCATCCGCACTTTTAGCGTAGATCTGCCATTGCTGAGAGTCAATTCCAGTGGCCAGATGCAGTTTGATTTTACTTTTGCTTTCATAAAACCATTGTTCTGGAGTCAATTTTGCTGAAAACTCTTTGCTCTGTTCGCCCCAGACAACCACCAGACTGACATCTGTTTCCAGATGACTGCCGCTAATGGTAATGTACTGGCGACTGGCTGAACCGATAACAGGTTCCGGCTCAACTGTTCTGAGTACAGGAGCTGGCGATTTAACTGCAGCGGGTTTGGTCTTGATTTCATTGTCAGACTCGCCAGGAAACTCAGATTGCACGACTGTTTCAGTCAATGTTTGTCCGGCAGTGACTGAGTCTACTATTGTCGAAGTTTGTTCTGTTGATTTTGCCTGTACTGTTTTTAACTCAGAATCTCCCGGCTCAACTAATTCCAGTTCAGGCACTGTATCTGAGATTGATTTGACTGTTTGATCTATACCATCCACTATGGTGGATTGTTCATTCTGAAGGCTCACTTCTGGCTGAGCGCTTTTTTCTGGCTCAAGGCTATTTTCTTGAGTCAGACTGTTCTCTGCGGGCAGTTCCAATGGTAATAGTTCAATTTTTTCATTACTTGTCTGCCCATCGCCTGCTTGTCCGGATTTATTAAAGGCACTATTGAAAACCAGAAATGCAACCAGGATGATGCCAATCAGGGCAATAGGAATAATAAATTTTGGCATTCCCAGAGAGTTCATTTTATAAAATTCAGACTGGCCTGTTGGTTGCTTATCTATAAAATCCTCCGCGACTTGTTCTCGATCGAAAAGTTCTTCGTCATTTAACTCTTTATTATTAAACTCTTCATTACTAAAGAAGGTATCATCGTCTTGTCCGCCCATTTGTTCAATTTCTTCAAATTTTTCTGCCAGACGACTGATTTGTTCTTCCGCCCTGTCGGTTCTGTGATCTTTTAACTCATCATCCGTTAGACCACCCATTAAGTCATTTTCCTGTGCTGAAGCCATGCCATTGCTGTGAAGGTTGTCAACAGGATCTGGAATGTTAGTCTCTCGCTCAATATAGTTATCACCCTTGCCACTGGAGGCAAGAAATTTACTGGCAAAAAAGTTTATTTTTTCCGGTACACCACCCGAGTTACTATAAATACTGTCCACGATACGTGGCGTAAAAGGTGATTCACGGTTAAAACCTGCCACAGCCATTTTATGTCTTAAATAGCCGGAAACACCTTCCTTATCCAGATTATCCAGAGTCGTAATATGAATGACATCTCTGAAATCTCGTAATTCAGGGACTTGCAGGCGCTCAGTAATTTCCGTTGTGGCAAACAAAACAATATTAATATAGGGCTCATCATTTTGTTTTTGCTGTGAAAGCTGTAATAAAAAGCGTATAGAATCCACTGACAAACACTGTGCATTGTCAATAAACAGTACGGGTTTAAATCCCAGTTGAATTATTTCCGCAAGTTGAGTTTCCAGCGTTTCCAATAATTCCATATCATCATCAGGCATCACAGCCAATGAATTGAGGATTTCCTGTATCAGTGACAGTGTATCGTATTGACTGGTATCTTTAATTTTTGCTATACGCCAATTATTATCAACTCGGTTGACCAGAGTTTCCAGCATATGGCTTTTGCCCATTCCAGGCGCACCAATTATCACCTGCAAATTGTTTGAATACTCAATCAGGTGTTCAGTCGATTCCATTATCTGGGCTCGACTTTGATCCGCATAAAAATAGCGTTGATCCGTACTGTTTTGAAACGGGTTTTCTTTCAGGCCCAGTCTATCCGGTTGTGGCACATTTTGCTCCCAGTGGTACAACAAGTTTAAGTTATAACAAAAACGAAGTTAAGTTATAAGGTTTAATTCTCTTAAGGCTGAGTTGCAAACGCTTCCAGAGTCTGCTGCAACTTTTCAACATCAAATTCAGCAGTGAGCAGGCTACTGCCCAGCGCATCTAACAGAACCAGATGCAATTGTCCATCCAGTACTTTCTTGTCACCTGCCATGAGCTTCATAAATTGTTGTACAGAAATTCGTTCCTGCTGTCCAGCCGGAACCCGGGTGGGCAGTTTTGCCTGCTCAATTAAGTCAATAATTTGCTGCTGTACACTCTTATCAATCCAACCATGCCTGACCGAAAGATCAGCAGCCATTACCATACCAATAGCGACTGCTTCTCCATGCAGGCAATTACCATAACCCAGGCCTGTTTCTATAGCATGACCAAACGTATGTCCAAGATTAAGCAAGGCACGTTGACCCGCTTCTTTTTCATCTGCTGCAACAATAGTTGCTTTATCCTGGCAGGAATACTCAATAGCATAGGTCAGGGCTTCTGGATCTCTGTTAATCAAGGTAGAGATATTGTTCACTAGCCAGATAAAAAAATCACTGCTATTGATCAGAGCATATTTAATCACTTCAGCCAGTCCGGCACTCAGTTGTCGATCATCAAGCGTATTCAGGGTATTGGTGTCAGCAATAACACATTTTGGCTGATAAAATGAGCCTATCATGTTTTTCCCCAGAGGATGATTAACGCCTGTTTTTCCTCCAACCGAAGAATCAACCTGGGCAAGCAAAGTAGTGGGAATCTGGATAAAATTAACACCTCGACGATAAATCGCTGCGGCAAAACCTGTCATATCGCCAATTACACCGCCTCCCAGAGCCACTAAAGTCACTCGACGATCAAATTGTTTTTCCATTAACCGATCAATAATGGGCAATATGCCAGTATAAGTTTTATAGACTTCACCATCAGGTAAAATAACGGTTTCACATTGATAGTCTGAAAAAACCTTCAACGTCATGTCAAGATAAAGCGGTGCAATAGTCTCATTGGTGACAATGACTACCTGTTTACCACTTATATAGGGTGCTATCAGCGAACTGTCAGCCAGTAGATTCTGGCCAATAAAAATTGGATAACTTCGTTCACCTAAATCAACATTTAATGTAATCATGTTCTATATGTAATTAAGAATAAATAGCTAAGAGTTAATAGCTAAGAGTTTTGAGAGTTCAAGGGTTAAGAGCTTTTGCTGTTAAGCGTGCAACCTGGCGGTCAGTTCTTTGACAGCCATATGAACGGTCATTTTATTGGTTTTCAGTATTATATCAGCTAATTCGCGATAAATGGGCTCACGCTCATTCAAAATAGTTTGCAATTTTTCTCTGGGATTATCTGTTTGCAACAGTGGACGATTTTTATCCTTTGCTGTTCTTGCCAATAAATCATCTATTCCAGCACACAGATAAACTATTGTACCTGAGCGTTTTAAGGCTAGTTGATTTTCTTTTTTCAGGACAGCACCGCCGCCAGTAGCCAGAACAATATGAGTTTTATTGCACAATTGGGAGATAACTTCCTGTTCACGCCGGCGAAATCCTTCTTCACCCTCCAGTTCAAAAATCAGTGGTATAGAAGCACCGGTTCGTTGCTCAATTTCACGATCACTATCAAAAAAATCGAATTTAAAAAGTCTCGCGATTTGTCGACCAATGGTTGTTTTTCCAGCCCCCATCGGACCAATCAGAATAATATTAGCGTTGTGACCCATAAAATGTTGTGACCCAAAAAACCTTGTGATCCATATTGTCAGCTGAGTGTGAGTATTGTGGTGTAATATGACAAATCACAATGATTTTATCAAGTGTTTGAGGAAGGTTTGTATAGATTGGCAGGATTGTATGTTGCCAGGTTGTATGCATCACTTTCAACAGAAAAAGCATACAACCTGAAACGTTCTTTTTTATCGTATTGACAGGGATTCATCCATAATTTTTGGCGTAATAAATATTATCAGTTCAGTTTTACTATCACTTTTGTTATCAACCTTGAATGCCTGGCCAATGACCGGTATATCGCCCAGTATCGGTACAGAATCTGTGTTCCGTGAGACATTATGTTCAAACACGCCACCCAGGACAAGAGTATCTCCATTATCCACCAGAACCGATGTGGTGATTTCTTTAGTGTCAATAGAAGGAGCGGAACCAACAGCAATCGGCACCAAATCAGAAACTTCATCTTTATTGATTTTTAAGTCCATAAAGACCTTATTACCTGGAATAATCAAAGGAGTCACTTCCAGACTTAGCACCGCATCTTTAAAGGAAACACTGGTATTACCGCCATCGCCACTTTGTGACAGATAGGGAACCTCGGTACCTGTTTTGATTTTGGCCGGACTGCCATTGGTGGTGACAATTCTGGGGCTGGAAATCAGCTCAGAAGTACCTTCTGTCTGCGAAGCCGAGATCTCCAAATCAACCAGGTAGCCACTGTTTAGCAGAGCAAAAGTAATACCCAGCAGGTTTTTTTGACTAAGCCCCAGATCCACAGTGGCATCAGTAGTCTGCGTGGTAGAAGGAAAACCTCTGTTTTTAAGGTCTCCATCTGAGTTGGTGGAACCAAAGTTCCAGTCCAGTCCCATATCCCGTTCAAACTTGTCTGAAGCAGAAACAACCCGGGCATCAATCAGAACCTGCTTGATTGGAGTATCAATTTCTTTAATGAGTCTTCTTAATTGAGCAATATTGCGTGCGGTATCACGAACAATCAGTTTATTGGTTCTGTCATCACCGACCACAGTCGCTCTTGAAGAGACATAAGAAGCACCTTCTTCATCTTCTGCATCACCGCTGCTACTGTTACTGGCCTGATTTTTGGAAGCCTCAGCACCGCCAATTTTCTCCAGCAAGGCAACCACAGCTGTAGCCGTGACAAATTGCAGTTGAATGGTTTCTGTGACCAGTGGTAATAAATCGGCAATTTGTTTTTTCGCTTCCAGTTCCTGCTTTTCTATCGCCGCCAGTTCTTCAGCCGGGGCAACCCGCATGACATTGCCTTCTTCACGCATACCCAGACCTTTGGTCTTTAAAATAATAGCCAGAGCCTGATCCCAGGGAACATTTTTTAATCTCAGGGTGATGCTGCCACTCACTGTGTCACTGGTGACCATGTTTTTTCCTGTAAAGTCCGCTATCAATTGCAGTACAGCACGAACCTCAATATCCTGAAAATTCAGTGACAATCTTTCACCAGTATAACCAAACTTGGCTTTTTCTTTTGCTTCTTTTTGTGCTTTGGTCAGACCTTTTACTTCAATAGTAAAGGTTTTGCCTGCCTGATAGCCCAGATGATCAAATTCACCCCTGGTATCAACCAGCATTTTAATATTTTTGCCCGAAGCAAAGGTATCGATAAAAGAAACAGGGGTATTAAAGTCATTCACATCCAGACGGCGTTCCAAATCACCCGGCAAGCTGACATTGTCAATTTCAACCACCAGCTTTTCAAATTCCTGCTTTAGATTGACATTGTTAGGCTGTTCAGTGAAGCTGATAATTATATTACCTTCACCTTCATCACCCAGTCGAAAATCAATGTCCCTGATGGAGTTTCTGCCTAAAGAAGCAGTTGAACGGGAAACATTGGCCTCATCCAGTACAATAACCACATTATTGCCGTCAATTTCAGTCGTGTATTTGGTAAGCGATACCAGGTTGAGCACGACCCGGGTACGACCACCCGCAGCAACCGCAGTAACGCTTCGAGCCAGGCCAATACCTATAGTCTGGCGTTTCTTGGCCAGGGCAACACCGGTATCAGGAAAATCCAGGGCTATCCGGGCCGGTGAGTCGATAGTAAACGTACCAGGCTCTGGTGCAGCTTCACTAAATTGCAATACCACTTGCACCTTATCTCCCGGTATGGAAGAAAAGGAGATATTTTCAAGCATATTACCGGCATGTACAGCAGCCACAAGGCTTATGGACAGCATCCATATCACGAGCACTAATAACTGTTTAAATATCATTTTTCTGTTCATAATATTCTCTCTAATATTTCCCGGATTACTTTTCTTATATTTTCTTTTTAAATATACAATTCACTTTTCGTGCCTTTCACCGGCTTATCCCTAATGCCTGGCTAATAAGGCTGTTATATGCATAGGGTTATCCATAAAGCTTAGGCTTATTCACTGAGTGAAATTGAGGCATCCCGCTTTCTCCATCCACCGTTTTTGTCAGGGGCCAGCTCAAGAAGGGTAATTTCTTCTTCGTTTACAGATGTAACTTTGCCATAGTTTTGCCCCATATAATGGCCTACGGACACCCGATGCAGTAGACCATCCGGATCTTTAATCAATACCCACTCAGATTCATCCTGTGCCAGAGTTCCAACCATCCGCAAGCTATCCAGTGAAAATTCTTCCAATGGCTCTCTGGGCCGAGTCGGATCAGGTTGAGGACCACGATAGGGGCCGCTTAGCACTTCAATATCCACAACCGCTTTAAACGGATCACGTATTTCCCGTGCAGCATAAGCATATGGAGGCTCGTGCTTGAACTCAGGTAACGGCTTTACCCGTCCTTTATAAGTTGCCTTGGTTTTTTTGACATAGGCTTCCAGATCACTCTTATCGCTGGTAACACAACCGGAAAGCATAAAAATAGCTGTTATTAATAGTACTGTTTTTTTCATCCGAATCAATCTCTATCACATCACTCAAAATCTTCTCTTTTTAGCAACTATGAACACCTGGAGAAAGAGAAAATAGTCAAACTAAATTAACGATTTAACGTCTGCGCTTTTTCTTCTTTTTCTTTCTGCTTGATGACACTTCATCCTGATCAAGATAGCGGTATGTTTTCGCCAACAGAGTAATAGTTAGCTTCTGATCTTTTTCCAGTTCCGTTTCTGTGGCTTTAGATTTAGCCTTTATTGGTGTCATAACAACATCATGAATAGTAACAATTCTGGGCAGTGCAGCAATGCCGGTCGCAAAACCGCCGAAATCATGATAAGTCCCGGTGACCTTAATATTGACCGGCAATTCAGCATAAAAGGCTTTACGGATTTCAGCCGATGGTTTAAACAGGCTGAATTCCAGATCATTACTTAAGCCGGTTTGTGAAATTTCCACCAGTAGATCAGCCACTTCTGTTTTCTGAGGTAATTGCCTGAGCATGGAGCCAAAACGCTTTTCCATTTCAACCATCTGCAGTTTATAGGCTTCCAGATTGGCCGCTTTTCCCTGCTTGGTCTTAAATTCATCCTTAAGCGGCTGTTCCTTTGCCTCGGCGCTTTCCAGTTCGGCAATTTTTTCCTGGGTAAAATAATAATATCCAGCGCCTAAAACCACAGCAAAGATAACAATAATGACGACCAATCTTGCCGCCGGGGGCCAGCCGCCAATATTTTCAAAGTCTAGTTCATTTAAATTCATCGCCCTTTACCCCTTCTCTCTTTTTTCTTTTTCTTCTTGTCATTGGGAGAAGCTTGTTTAGAAGTTAGAGTA
>RCNG010000181.1_pt1 | contig 25938 bp, 18 predicted proteins | sample 2041371 | NCBI WGS metagenome assembly RCNG01 (sample SAMN09708227, study PRJNA481090) | Marine sediment metagenome, whole genome shotgun sequencing project. | biome: marine sediment; feature: ocean; material: sediment; isolation source: Sewage treatment plant 1 marine sediment (STP1) ... | reverse complement strand
GGCAGCGCCGTGGACGCGGCCATTGCCGCCAACGCCGCCCTGGGCCTGATGGAGCCCACCGGCAACGGGATGGGCGGGGACCTGTTCGCAATCGTCTGGGACGCCGAATCCCAAAAGCTCCACGGGCTGAACGCCAGCGGCCGCTCGCCCATGTCCCTGACCCTCGAGGAATTCCGGGAGCGGGATCTGGACTCCGTGCCGCCCTACGGGGTGTTGCCCATCTCGGTACCCGGCTGCGTGGACGGCTGGTTCGAACTGCATGGCAAATTCGGCAAGCTGGACATGAAGGAGGTCCTCGCCCCGGCCATCGGGTACGCCCGCGAGGGTTTCCCGGTCAGCGAACTGATCGCCTACTACTGGGGTTTGAGCGTGCCGTCGCGGCAGGACCAGCCCTTCTTCCTGGAGACCTTCACCAACAACGGCAAGGCCCCGGTCAAGGGTGAGGTCTGGCGCAACGAACCCCTGGCACGGACCCTCGAGAAGATCGCCGCGAAGGGCCGTGATGAATTCTATTCCGGTGACCTCGCACGGACCATCGCCCGCACCGTGCAGGACGCGGGCGGTTTCCTTTCCTATGAGGATCTGGCCGCCCACAAGAGCGAATGGGTCGAACCCGTTTCGGCCAACTACCGTGGCGTCGATGTCTGGGAACTTCCGCCCAACGGGCAGGGCATCGCGGCACTGCAGATCCTGAACATACTGGAGACCTTCGACATCGCCGCCATGGGCTTCGGCAGCACCGCGTACATCCACACCTTCCTGGAGGCCAAGAAGCTGGCCTTCGAGGACCGGGCCCGATTCTACGCGGACATGGACTTCGCCGAGGTTCCCGTGGCCGGGCTGATTTCCAAGGAATACGCAGCTGCCCGGGCCGGGCTGATCGATCCCGGCCGCGCCGCCGACCGTTACGACGCCGGCAACCCCGCCCTCTACCAGGGCGACACCATCTACCTGACCACCTCCGACAGCGAAGGCAACATGGTCTCGCTGATCCAGAGCAACTACCGCGGCATGGGTTGCGGAGTATGCCCCGAGGGTCTGGGCTTCGGCCTGCAGGACCGGGGCGAACTCTTCAGCCTGACCGAAGGCCAGGCCAACACCTACGCCCCGGGCAAAAGACCCTTCCACACCATCATTCCGGCCTTCGCCACCAGAAACGGGAAACCGTGGCTAAGCTTCGGCGTGATGGGCGGCGGCACCCAGCCCCAGGCCCATGCGCAGATCATCGTCAACCTGGTGGATTTCGGCATGAACCTGCAGGAGGCAGGTGATGCCCCGCGCATCCTGCATGTCGGATCGAGCGAACCCACCGGGACCGTCATGACGCGAGGCGGCATCGTCTCCCTGGAATCGGGCATCGATTACAAGGTGCGCCGCGATCTTGTCGAAATGGGCCACCGCCTGCAGATCAACGTGGGATCCTTCGGCGGTTACCAGGCCATCATGTACGACGGCGAGCAGGGCGTTTACTACGGTGCATCGGAATCACGCAAGGACGGCCAGGCGGCCGGGTACTAGAGGAAAGGCTCCGCCATGAAAAGCATGCGACTGATATTCTGCCTGACGGCGATATGCACCTTGGCCGGAACGAGCGTTCTTGCCGACGAGCCCGCCCCCACCCTGGAGAGCATCGCCGCCCAGATCGAGGGCATCGCCAAGACCCTCGAGGGTTACGACCATCGGCTGGACATCCTGGAAAAGAAGATCGACGACGGTTTGTGGTTCGACCGCCTGGGCGACGTGGCGGTCATCGACAAGGTGCGCCTCTACGGCCCCCCGCGCTGGAAGGAGGAAAGCGAGACGGCCATCGGGGCGGGCAACCCGGTGAAGTTCTACGCCTACATCTTTTTCCCGCAGGATCTCGACACCTCCGGGAAGGCACCGCTGCTGGTCTTTCCCCATGGCGGCGTCCACTCGGATTTCAGCACCTACTACGTGCACATCGTGCGGGAGCTTCTGGCCCAGGGGTACGCGATCGTGGCCCCCGAGTACCGCGGCAGCACCGGATACGGCCGCACCGTCTACGAGAACATCGACTACGGCGGGCTGGAGGTCGAAGACAATCACGCCTGCCGCACCTACATGATCGACAACTACGACTTCATCGACCCCGACCGGGTCGGGATGATCGGTTGGAGCCACGGGGGCCTGATCGGCCTGATGAACGTCTTCGCCCACCCCGACGATTACCAGTGTGTCTACGCCGGGGTTCCCGTCAGCGACCTGATCCAGCGGTTGGGGTATCTCGACGACGAGTACCGCGCACTCTATTCGGCCGACTACCACATCGGCCAGACCGTGACCGAGAACATCGAGGAATACAAGCGGCGCTCGCCCGCCTGGAACGTCGAAAAACTCCAGACCCCGCTGCTGATCCACACCAACACCAACGACGAGGACGTCAACGTCCTGGAAGTGGAACACCTGATCAAGGGATTGAAAGCCGAGGGCAAGGAGTTCGAATACGAAATCTTCGAAGATGTACCCGGCGGACACAGCTTTGACCGGCTCGATGGAAAACAAGCCAAGGAAATCCGGCTGAAGGTCTACGACTTCCTGGCAAAGTATCTGAGCCCAGACCAGCCAATAACCGACCTGAAGCAGCTGCACCAAGCCGGTTACCGGCTACCGGACGGATCCTAGGCAGCCATGGGCGACCCACTGCTCTACCGGATCAACCGCAATATCGTCCGATTGGGCATGCGCGCCTACTTCAAGGAAATCGAAGTAGTCGGCCGGTCACGGGCGCCTGCGGACGGGCCGGTTATCTTCGCGTCCAACCACCCCCATTCCATCACAGACAGTCTCGTCCTGGGTCTGGCCGCCGATCGCATGCTGCACTTCGTCGCCCACAGCGGCCTGTTCCGGAACCGGGCCAAGGCCTGGTTCATGCGTAACAGCGGGGTCATCCCCGTTTATCGTCCCCGGGACGTCGAAGGGTCCAGCGACAAGAACCTCACCATGTTTTCCGCGTGCTACGGGGTCCTGAACGGCCACGGTGCCATCGGGATCTTCCCCGAAGGGACCAGCGCCGAGGAAAGGCGTGTCCAGAAGCTGAAAACAGGCACGGCCCGCATCGCGCTGGGCGCCGAGGAACGTGCCAATTGGAATCTGGGACTGGTCCTGGTTCCGGTCGGCCTGAACTTCGAGAGCAGTTCACGATTCCGCAGCCGGGTCCTGGTCAAATTCGGGGAGCCCATCGTGCCGGCCCAATGGTGCACCGATTTCGAGGCGGACCCCACCGCGGCCGTGAAGCGGATGACGGATCTGCTTCAGGAACGGTTGCGCCGCGAAGTCGTCAACGTCGAACAATCCGAGTATGAAACGTTTGTTCTGGATGTGGAAAAGATCTTCAAGGACGATCTGCTCTCGAGAACCGACCTGAAAATCCCAGGAAAATCAGCCTACCAACGTGGTCAGGCCGTCACCGCCGAAATCGCCAAGTGTCTGAACTATTACCACGAGCGCAGCCCTGACGTCATCTGGCAGCTGGCCCGCCAGATGAAAGGGTACAACGCCAAACGCCACCTCCTGAAGGTGAGGGACGGAATGCTTCGCGAGGAGCGGAGTCCCCTCGTCCGGGGTGAGCTGTGGCGCCTGGTGATCGGGGGTATCGCGGGACTACCCTGGGCCCTGTTCGGTCTGGTGGGAAACTGGCTCCCCTACCGTTTGACCGCCTGGCTCGGCGGACGCCTCGCACCCGACCGGACCAAGATCCATCAGGTCCAGTTCGGCGTCGGTTCGGTCCTGTTCCTGGGTTGGTACGCGGCCCTGCTGGCGGTGTCCTTTCGCGTGTTCGGGACGGCCGCGTCCGTTGTGGCCGGCATCGGGCTTCCATTGGCGGGATTGTTCGCCCGTGAATATTTTCGCTACATGAAAAGACGCCGGCGCATGCTTCGTTTCGCCGGTCTGGAATTCAAACTCGGCTTCAGGGTCCAGGAACTGAGGCTCGAGCGCCGCCGCCTGGTCCAAAATCTGGACCAAGCCATGCAGCGGTACCTGAGCGCCATCGAGGAGGAATCGTGAGCCCCAGCATGCTGGACATCCCCTCGGTGAGGGAGTATCTGGGCAAAAGGCTGATCTGCCAGGTTACGACATCCGAAAAGAGACTGGCCCTGACGTTCGACGATGGTCCCAATCCCCACAACACCCCCCTGCTTCTCGAACTATTGGGGAGCAAGGGGATCAAGGCCACCTTTTTCGTGGTCGGCCGGCGGGTGCGCCGGTTTCGGGATCTGCTGAAACAGACCGCCGAGGCCGGCCACGAAATCGGAAACCACGGCGACCATCATTGGCCGCTGTCGTTCCTGCCCCGGTCGATCATCAGACGGGAACTGGAAGTCTGCGGAAATCTTGTCGAGGATGTTACGAGCCGCCGGCCGCGATTCCTGCGACCGCCCATGGGCTGGTTCAACGACAAGGTTCTCGAGGTCACTCGCCAGTTGAGTTACGAGGCTGTGATCGGCTCCGTTCATCCGCAGGATTCCCGGCAACCGGGATTTGAAACCATCGTGCGCCGGGTCCGCCGGCGCATCGAACCCGGGGCGATCATCATCCTGCATGACGGGGGCTGGCGTATCGGCGTGGACCGTAGCCAGACTCTGGCGGCGGTGGATATCCTTACGGACGAACTGCTAGATTCCGGGTACCGGTTCCAGACCCTGAGCGAACTGGTGGATGAGCCGCACCAGGGAAAGAGCACCGCATGAACCCGTTTGATCTGCCACTGAAGACCATCGAGGACCTGGTCGAAAAACACGGCACGCCGCTATACATCGTCAGCAGGAAAAAGCTTCTCGAAAACTACCGTCGACTTGACCGCGGCTTGCCGGCGGTGACCCTGTTTTACGCGGTCAAGACCAACCAGCACGAGGGCATCCTGGAGATCCTCAAGAACGCCGGAGCGGGGTTCGACGTGGCCTCCCGCGGCGAAATCATGGACGCCGTGAACGCCGGGGCAAACCCCCGCGAGGATCTCATTTTCGCCGATACCGTGAAGGATCCCAAACACATCGCCTACGCGTTCGGCATCGGCCTGGATGATTTCACATTCGATAACCCTTCGGAGATCACCCAGATCGCCCGTCACGCGCCCGGCGCCAATGTCCACGTTCGGATCATGGTCTCGAACAAGGGCAGCGTAGCCCACCTGAGCGACAAGTTCGGGGCGGAGATCAATGAAGCGGTGCCCCTTTTGCTTGAAGCCCGCGACCAGGGACTGGTCCCCCGTGGGGTCAGTTTTCATGTGGGCAGTCAGTGCCTTGACCCCCAGCGGTACGTGGACGCCCTCGACCAGACGCGCGGTGTATTCGATGAAGCCGCCAATCATGGCATGGACCTGGAGATGATAGATATCGGAGGCGGGTTTCCCGTCAAATACACTGATGAAAAAATCGATCTTGAAGCCATGTGTGCGGTTATCGACCGGAACTATCACAAGCTGTTCGGGACCGAAGTCAAACTGGTTGCCGAACCGGGCCGGGCCATCGTGGGCGACGCGGTCATCCTGGTCACCAAGGTCATTTCGGAATCGGTGCGCAAAGGGAAGAACTGGCTCTACTTCGATGACGGCACTTACGGCAGCTTCATGGAAGTCCTGCTGTACCAGATGCGTTTCCCCATGAAATCCAATACCGACGGACCTCTTCGAAAATATGTACTGGCCGGGCCTACATGTGACTCCATCGATGTGTTTTCACGGGACAAAAAGGGCAGGATCAAGGAAGTGGAGCTGCCGGAAATGCATCTTGACGATCTGCTGATCGCCGGCAGCATGGGTGCCTACACGTATTCGGAATCGACGCGGTTCAACGGATTTGAACCCCCGGGGTTCGTCTACATCGACTGAGGTCCGGATCCGCCGGGAAACCCGATGGGGATCAAAGGCCCGCCCAGAAAATAAGCCACGCCGTCCACGATCAGGATTAATCCCAACAGGATGAACAGGACCATTACCAGACGCTTGCCCCAGCTGTCGAAAAATCCCTGGATGGCTTTCATGACCGCATCCATCCGCTGCCCCAGCAGGGCGCGCAGCAGAACGATGGCCGTCAGGGGAAGCACGAAAATCATCACGTAATAGACCACCGCCATCACGGCGTCGGAGGTCGGCGGGTCCGCCTGCGCGATCCGGTCCGCGGCTGCGAAGTATGGCAAAGCCCCAGGGAATCCCACCACATTCATCAGGAAACCGAAACCGAAGGCGGAAGCGGGAGTCACGCCGGATTGAAGCTCCCGCCCGCCGCTTTTGCTCTGGCGTTTTTCAACGATGCGCAGGCCGAAAACGAGCATGACCAGACCAACCAGGACCTGCACCGCAAAGTCGGCCGGCTCGGGATTGTTCCAGCGATAATTGAACCAGGCGTTCAGGCGCATCAGGGCGGCGCTCAATCCGAACAAAAAGAGGAGGCACATGATCAGGTAGGAAATGAATAGCCCCGCCAGGAAAGCGAAAGCAGTACCGAAGGGACGCTTGCCGGCCAGGATGGTGGCCAGCGGCACGAGCCCCAGCGGTGTGATGGAGGCGCTGTCGATGAGTGCGATCGGGGTCAAAACGGTCAAGAGCTCGAACATGGATTCCCCGTCGAGGTGATTGATTATCTCTCTTGTTCCGGTTTAACAGCCTTTCCCCTCAGGGGCAACCGTCCATTTCATGCAGGCAGGTCATCTGCCGTAGATGGGCCAGGGCTTCCTCCTTCGTCTTGCCGGTGGCCGTCTCGAATTCCTTGCCGCGTTCGGCAGACGCCGACCAGGTCAGGCCACAGTGTACCTGCCAGTCGTCGGTGAGCATCGCCTGCAACTCCGGGTTGGATTTGCTACCACACTCCCGGCTCAGCGTGATGATGGTCTGGAAGACCGTGCGCAGGACTTCCAGGTTATCCGCGGAAGCCTCCAGATCGTCAGGCATTTCGATCTGGATGCTGCATTTCTCGCTCATGATCCTCCCCTTCCCGACTCAGAGTCCGTACAACTCCTTGATCTCTTTCTTGGACTTGCCCAGGATGCCGTACTTGTCCCCTACCTTGGCGAAGGCTTCCAGACCCTTCTCCAGATGATGCTGATCATGCGCCGCCGAAAGCTGGGTGCGGATGCGCGCCTGCCCCTTGCCGACGACAGGGAAGAAGAAACCGACCACGAAGATCCCCTCGTCGTACAGGTCGCGGGCCATGTCCTGGGCCAGCTTGGCGTTGTAGAGCATCACCGGCACGATGGGGCTGTCGCCGGGCTTGATGTCCAGCCCCATCTTCTCCAGGCCCGCCCGCCAGAACTTCGTGTTCCACTCCAGCTTGTCGCGCCGTTCGGTGGTCGCCGAAATGAGATCCAGCACCTTGATCGCGCCCGACACGATGACCGGGGCCACGGTGTTGGAGAACAGGTAGGGGCGCGCTTTCTGGCGGCACAGTTCGACGAGCTCCTTGCGCCCGCTCACGCAGCCGCCGGAGGCGCCGCCCAGAGCCTTGCCCAGCGTGGTGGTGACGATGTCGATCTGCCCCATCACCCCGCAGTGCTCGTGGGTTCCGCGGCCGGTCTTGCCGATGAAGCCCGAGGCGTGGGAGTCGTCGACGAACACCATGGCGTCGTACTTGTCGGCCAGGGCCACGATCTCGTCCAGCTTGGCCAGGTCGCCGTCCATGGAGAAAACCCCGTCGGTGATGATCAGCCGCGCGCGCTTGTCCTGGTGCTCCTGAAGCTTCTCTTCGAGGTGGTCCATGTTCGAATGCTTGTAGGTGTCGCGCATGGCCTTGCACAGCCGCATGCCGTCGACGATCGAGGCGTGCACCAGGCGGTCGGCGATCATGATGTCCTGCTCGTTCAGGATGGCCTCGAACACCCCCGCGTTGGCGTCCATGCAGGACGGAAACAGCAGGGTGTCTTCGGTGCCCAGGAACTCCGTCAACCGGTGTTCGAGGTGCCCGTGGATGTCTTGGGTGCCGCAGATGAAACGCACCGACGAAAGCCCGTAGCCCCGGGTGCCCAGGCCGATGCGCGCCGCCTCGATGACCTCGGGGTGGCTGGATAGCCCCAGGTAGTTGTTGGCGCAGAAGTTGATGACCTTCTTGCCTTCGGCTCCGGCGGGGAATTCAACCTCGATGTCCGCCGCCTGCGGGCTCTTGATCCAGCGCTCCTCCTTGAACAGCCCCGCTTCGCGGATACCGTCCAGTTCCTGGCTGAATGTCTCGCGTAACGCCTTCGAGTATGCCATGACGTCCCTTTCCTTGTGGTCAGGCCTGCTTGAAGCGGTCCACCAGGGCCGCGATGCTGTTCACGGTGTCGAACGCCTCGGGGCTGGCGTCCGCGTCGGGAATCTGGATCTCGTATTTGTTCTCCAGGAACCGCTTGAGCGAGACCATGGAAAACGAATCGACGATGCCGCCACTGATCAGCTCGGTGTCGAAAGTGATCTCCTCGTCCTCGTCGTCCTCCAGGTATTCCTTGATCACGTAGTCGAGGATCGCCTGCTTGTACTCTTCCATCTGTCTCTCCTGTTGGGTTGAGGTCGGCCCGTTCGCTCAGTCGTTCATGAGCGTCGACAGGTCGCCCACCGGTTCTCCGAATTCCTGCGCGCGCAGCACGCGGCGGATGATCTTGCCGCTGCGGGTCTTGGGCAGCTGCTCGACAAACTCGATTTCCTGCGGCATGGCCAGTGGCGACAGTTTCTTGCGGATGAAGTTCATGATTTCCAAATCCAGATCGGCGCTTGGCTCGAAGCCGGGCTTCAGGGCCACGAAGGCTTTCACGACCTCCATGTTGACCTTGTCCGGCTTGGCCACAGCCGCGGATTCAGCCACCGCTTCGTGTTCGAGAAGCGCCGACTCGATCTCGAACGGACCCACCAGATGCCCGCCGGTATTGATGACATCGTCGTCCCGGCCGACAAACCAGAAATAGCCGTCGGCATCGATAGTGGCCTGGTCCCCGCACACGAACCAGCCGTTCTTGAACTTGCCCTGGTAGCCTGTCTCGTTGTTCCAGTAGGTGCGGATCAACGAAGGCCAGCCAGGTTTCAGGGCGATCACCCCCACCCGGCCAGGACCTTCCAGCGGAGTGAATTCCACGGGGTCCAGGACCGCGGCCGTGATCCCCGGAAACGGTTTGCCCATGGACCCCGGCTTGACCTTCATACCAGGATAATTGGTGATGACCATGCAGCCGGTTTCGGTCTGCCAGAAGGTGTCGTGGAAGGGTTTGCCGAAAGCCTCCTGGGACCAGATCACCGCTTCGGCGTTGAGCGGTTCGCCCACGCTACACAGGTGGCGCAGGCAACCCAGATCGTGCTTCTGGACCAGCTCCGTGCCTTCCTTCATCAGCAGCCGGATGGCCGTCGGCGCGGAATACCAGACCGATACCTTGTTGCGGGCGATGAAGTCGTACCATTTGTCCGCGTTGAAGCCCGAATCCAGGACCGCCTGGGTGACCCCGTTGGCCCATGGCCCGATGATGCCGTAGCTCGTGCCGGTGACCCAGCCCGGATCGGCGTTGCACCAGTAGATGTCGCCCGGCCCGAGGTCGAGAACCCACTTGGCGGTGATGTACTGCGAGATCAGCGAATAGTGGACGTGCTGGGCGCCCTTGGGCTGCCCCGTGGTGCCGGAGGTGTAGTGCAGGATCGAGGGCGACTCCGCGGTCGTCGGATGGACCTGGAAACCCGTGGCCGGCGGCAGGTCGTCCAGGGCCAGGGCCACCTCGGGCTCCTTGAGTTTGAAACCCTCGGCGTCGACGACGATCACGTGCTTCAGTTCGGGCAGCTTGTCGACGATCTTGCGTACTTTCTTGACGTGCTTGCGCTGGCTGATGACCACCGAGGTGCCGGCGTTGTCCAGGCGGGTCCAGAGGGACTCATCACCGAAGGCCGAGAACAGGGGCTGGGCGATGCAGCCCATCTTGAGGACCGCCAACACCCCGAAGTAGAGTTCGGGCAGCCGGTCCATGAACAGGCAGACCCGTTCGCCGGGCTGCACCCCGAGGTCCTGAAGCCAGGCGGCGAAGGTGTCGGTCAGGATCCGCATCTCGTCGAAGGTGTAGGTCCGTCGGTCCCCCTTGAACCCCTCCCAGATCAGGGCGGTCTTGTCGGCCAGGCCCATCTGGCAGATCCGATCGGTGCAGTACCAGCCGATGTTGATGTTGTCGCCCGCGGTGAACCCGAGTTCCTTTTCCACCTGGGCCCAGTCGAAGCCCTGGATCGCCTCTTCGTACTTCGGTGTGCTGCTCATCGTCGCCCCTTGTCGGAGATGGTCAACTTCGGTTCAACCCTCCAGGACCACCGCGGCCGCGGCCAGGTCCCGGGTGTGGGTCATGCTTACTAGAACGCGGCGGACCCCGAGGCGGTCCGCCGTCTCACGCACGCGGCCCAGAAGCCGGATCACCGGCCGCCCGTCCTCTTCGTTGGTGATTTCGATGTCCTGCCAGAACGAGCCGGTCCCCGCGGCGTCCGCGAGGGCCTTGACGACCGCCTCCTTGGCGGCGAAGCGGGCGGCGAAATGTTCGGCGGGATGGTGCTTGGCCTGGCAGTAGGCGATTTCGGCGGGCAGAAACACCGCGTCGAGGAAATCCGCGGAATTGGCGGAGACCTTGTCCCGCATACGCTCCACCTCACAGAGATCAATGCCCGTTCCGAGGATCATATGTCGTCCGGCCGCCCGTCCCTGAAGAAAACGATTCTCATCCTGTTAAAAAATAGACAAGTCAAATATAGTCAATCTGGTGGGAATTCAAGGAGCATTTTTGGCGGCCGCCGCCCCTTTATCCACCTTGCCGATTGTTGGCTATTCCGTGGACGCGGGGCTTTCTTGCCTCGATAATCGCCGCGAAACAAGGGGCCCCATCTTCATCCCGGACTGGATCGCAACTTGACCCCACCCTTCCCCCATTTCGGCGAGATCATGGCCCTGACCGCGGCGATGATCTTCGCCTGGACCAGCGTCTTCTTCACCACGGCCGGACAAAGGCTGGGCGTCACCACCGTCAACCTCCTGCGCCTGCCGGGCGCCGCCCTCTGCCTGGGTTCCATGCACCTGATCCTGAACGGTCGGGTGTGGCCCGAGGGCCTGGTCTGGATCGACCAGGTCTGGATCGGGCTCAGCGGCGTCGTGGGGCTGGCCATCGGGGATTCGGCCCTTTTCAAGGCGTTCACCCTGGTGGGCCCCCGGCGCAGCATGACCATGATGGCGCTGGCGCCGGTCTACACCACGATCATCGCCTGGAGTGTCCTCGGTGAGCGGCTGAATATGTGGGCCATCGCCGGGATCGTGGTGATCATCACCGGCGTGATGACAGCCACGCTGGGCCGAGATCGGGGCCGCGGCGAATTTGGAAACCTGCCCCGCGAGGTGATGCGCACCGGTATCCTCCTGGCGCTCATCGGATCGATGGGCCAGGGTCTGGGCAGCGTGCTGGCCAAGATGGGAATGACCGGCGCCTCATCCGGCGGGGCGGGCGTCGATCCCCTGGGCGCCACCCTCATCCGGCTCACCTGGGCCACCGTATTCTACTGGCTGGCCGTCGTGCCGCGACTCGATGTCCGGGCCACCCGTCAGAAACTTGTCGACCGCCGCGGTGTCATGGCCCTGGGCGTGGCCATCCTCATGGGTCCGTTCATCTCGGTGTGGATTTCCCTGGTGGCCCTCAAGAACACCGAAGCGGGCATCGCCCAGGTCCTGCTGGGCATGGTGCCCATCTTCGTCGTGGTGCCGGCCTGGATCGTTTACCGCGACCGGCCCACGCCGCTGAGCCTGTTCGGCATCGCGATCGCCGTGGGCGGCGGGGCCCTGCTTTTCCTGCGCTGATCCCTTTCCTGGGCTGACCCCGTCAAGGCAAGGCAGCCAACACGATTTCCAGAATCGAAAAAGCTCCCACGAACCACATGACCGGATGGATGTCACGAGCGCAACCGGCTGCGACGGTGGCCACGATGTGCGCGACGAATCCGAAGGCCAGCCCCATGCTGATGCTGGACGTCAGGGGCATCAGCACGATGGTCAGAAAGGCCGGCGCCCCCGACCGGAACCCGGCAAAATCGATCCGGGACACGTTGCGAAACATGAACACGCCCACGACGATCAGCGCGGGCGCCGTGGCGAAACCCGGCACCATGCCGATCACCGGGGTAAACAGAAGAGCGGCCAGAAACAGGCCAGCGGTCACCACGTTGGCCAGCCCGGTGCGCGCCCCCGCGGCGATGCCCGCCCCGCTTTCGATGTAGGTCGTCGTCGTGCTGGTGCCCAGCAGGGCGCCGGCAATGGTGGATACGGCGTCGGCTTCGAGCACCCGGTCGAGTTTGGCGATGGTGCCGTCCGCCTCGACCAGGTCCGCCTCGTAGGAACAGGCCACGATGGTGCCCACGGAATCGAAGAGATCGACGAACATGAACGAGAAGATGGCCCCGGACATCCCCCACTGCAGCGCCCCGGCCAGGTCCATCTTGAAGAACACCGGCGCCAGGCTCGGCGGCGGCGCCATCACCTGTTCGGGCAGGGCGACTTCCCCGAACAGCACTCCCAGACCCGTGGTGGCCAGGATCCCCAGCAGGATCGAACCGCGAATGCCCCGGATTTCCAGGACGATGATGACCAGCAGTCCGGCCAGCCCCAGCAGGACCGGAACCCCCATCGGCCCCAGAGCCACCAGGGTCCCCGGGTCGGCCACTATCAGGCCCAGGTTGCGCAGCCCGATGAAGGTGATGAACAGACCGATCCCCGCGGCGATCGCCAACCTCAGGTTGACGGGAATGGCCGCCACCACATGGCGGCGGACCCCGAGGAAGGTCAGCCCCAGGAAGGCTACCCCGGAAATGAAGACAACTCCCAGGGCCGTCTGCCAGGACACATGCCGACCCACCACCAGGCTGAAGGCGAAAAAGGCGTTGAGTCCCATGCCCGGGGCCATGGCGAAGGGGACGTTGGCCCACAGCCCGGATAGCAGCGTGCCGAAGACCGCCGCGAGGATCGTTGCGGTGATGACCGCGCCCTGGTCCATGCCGGCTGCCCCGAGAATGTTCGGATTGACGAAGATGATGTAGGCCATGGTCAGGAACGTGGTGACACCGGCGGCTGCCTCGCGGGAAACGTTGGTGCCGTGGTCGGCGAGTTTGAAGATCCTTTCCAGCATGGGCCGCCTTCCGGGATGAAGCCGATGGCCTTAACAATTGCGCCGGGGGCATTATACGTTACCCTCCAGAAAGCCGGCAGCCCGAATCCGACCCATTCACCCCGGGGACACCTGATTGAAAACCGCCTTTAAACCCGTTTTCCTGAAGATTCTGCTGAGCCTGGGAACCCTGGCCCTTTTGTTCGGCGGCGCCGAGGTCACCGTCCGGATCATGGGTGACTGGGACGCCTCGGGAAATTTCTACTTCAAGAACCGGATCATCCCTCCGCACCGGATGCCCGTGGCCATGGTGGCCAAACACGCTGCGGCCCTGCGGGCTTCCGAGGCGTCGATCGTGATCCCCCACCCGAACCTTGGCTGGACCAGTCGGCCCGGAGCGACATCGGCCAACGGGCTCTACAGCTACAACACCCAGGGTCTGCGGTCGCCGGTGCCGGCCTATGCGGACCGGGCACCCGAGGGTACCCTGCGGATCGCCCTGTTCGGCGACTCCTTCACCCACGGAGACGACGTCCCCTTCGAACACACCTTCGGGGCCGTTCTGGAAAAGATGCTGAACGAGGCCGGCCTTCCCGCCCAGGTTTTGAATTTCGGGGTCGGCGGTTACGGATTCGACCAGGCCCTCCTGCGATTCCGGGAGCAGGGCGCGGCGTTCTCCCCCGACCTGGTGGTGTTCGGCTTCGCCCCGGAAAATCTCAAGCGCAACCGGAACCTGGTCCGCCCGCTCTACGATCCCCGCAGCGGCCTGCCTTTCGCAAAGCCCCGGTTCATCCTGGCGGCCGGGGGCATCAGTCTGATCAACGTCCCGGTGCCGGCCCCCGAGCAGCTGGTCGAAATCCTCCGCCGCTTCGACGACTGGGAACTCCGCCCCCACGAAGCCTTCTACGACCCGTCGGATTTCGAGGGCCGCTGGTGGCAGGCCAGCAAGTTGCTGGGAGTGGCCGAACAACTGGGCGTCCAGGGGCAGGATCCCTGGTTGATGAAAAGGATCATCTTCACCGGCCAGGGTGAAGAGCAGCAGCTGGGCTGGGCGCTGATTCGGGCCTTCGAGCAGGAGGCCTCGTCCATCGGGGCCCGGCTCCTGGTCCTGCACTTGCCTTCCCACCCCGAGATGGAACTGCACGGGCAGCTCGGCCGCTGGACCTATCAGACATTCCTCGATGCCCTGGATGGTGGGTTCGAGGTGGTCCACCCGGAAGACGCCCTGTTCCACGCGACGGCCGGCGGCGGATTGTCGGAAATCTTCGCGGGCCACTACAACCCAAAAGGAAACCGGATCATCGCCGAGGCGGTGTTCCGCCACCTGGTCGAGTGATCCGGTGTCCCCGTTCGAGGTAACCTATTTTCCGAATAGTCCCTTGAGTCTGTCGCTGATCTCGTCCTTCAGGTCGTCCTCCGCCTGGGATCTCAGGTTGTCGGTCAGTTCGGTGAAATCGAGAGCCATCCGCGGTTTGTCCCGGGTGCCGCTCACGGTCAGGGGCAGCCGCAATCTCTCGGCCTGGTTCCCGAACAGGTTGGCCACGGCACCCACCAGACCCCCGGTGGCGTAAAGACGGTCGGTCTCCTCCTTGGTCAACAGGAGAGAGCCTTCATAGTTCAGATCCCCCGCAAAACTGTAGGAGCCGCCCAGGGTGAGATCCCCGAACCGGCCCAGCCGCGTCTGGAACTCGTCCAGGCTCACCCGGCCGGCGTCCACCTTGATCAGGGTGACCAGGTCCTTGAGGGTCTGCTCCCTGTCCAGCTGCTGGCCCGCCGCGGTGGCCAGGGGGCCCAGGCCGGCGGTGAGGAAATCCCCGGTCATGATTTTGCCACTGGTCAGGGCGGCTTCGGAATCCATCGTCAAGGTGTTCCTGATGATCTCCGGGTCGCGGCCCCGGGCGCTGAATTTCCCTCCCAGGCTGGCCTGGCCGAACACGGCGCCCCCCAGGGCGGCGAACCTGGTCAGGAAATTGTTCGCCTCGATGTCCGCGGCCTCGAACTCCCCGGCGTAACCGGGGTCGTTCAGGTCGTTCAAATCGACCGTCACCCGGCCGCCGGCCTGGCCGCCGTAGACACCGCCCGACACGTCATACACCTCGAGGACCCGGTCTTTCAGGTTCACCTTGCCGACCACCTCAGTGAAAGGCACCTGACTGTAGATCAGGGTGTCGGCCTGGATCGTGCCCCGGCTCAGGATGTCGGGAATGGATTCTGCGGCAATGCTGTCGGTCGCTGTTCCAGCGGTTGCTGAAACCCCCGACGCCCCCGGTGCGGCGGCCGGGAAGAGTTTGTCGATGTCGATTCGCCGGGACCGGGCCGCAAAAGTGAAAGTGGGTTTCTTGAGGTTGTCCCGCTGGTCCTTGTGGGAAGGAAGAAAATAGGGCAGGTGATCGGTCAGCACGCCGCTCAGCGTCAAGTCCCCCGCCCCGAACCGGGCCTCGGCCTGGTCGACGACCACCGAATCCGGCGAAAAAATGAAGGTCCCGTTCAATTGGTGCAAGGTGTCCGGTAGAGCGGCCTCATGGTAGGAGACATCCTGCAACACCGCACGGCCGGAGTAGGCCATGGCCTCGGCATCCTGCGCCGGTCCTGAAAATGTGCTTTCCAGGCGGCAGCGGCCCGCCAGAGCGGCCTGCCTTTCCGGAGGTAGGAAGGGTTCCGCGAAAGCCAGGTCGATATCCCCGGAAAATTTCCCGTCCACCCGGGGGTTTTCGAAATCCGCCACCGTCAGTTGCAGTTCCAGGGGCTGGCCGTCAAAGGAGCCGCCGTCGGTGGCCACCTTCACCTGGTCGGGCCGGAAATCCAGCCTGGTTTCCCGGACCTTTAGTTCCCCGGCCACGTCCCGGCTGGTCGCGCTCAGGTCCGTGATGGTGGCACTCCCCTTGTAGGCCATGGGTTCGGCACGTGCCTGGTCGAATTCCAGGTCGGCCTCCACGGCCACCTGACCGGCAAAGGTGATGGGTTCGAGGGTTTCGAGCTGCTCCGGAGTCAGGAATTGGCGCAGATCATCCAGGCTGATGCCGGCGGACCGGACCTGGCCGGACATCCGCAGACTGTCCGGCACCGCGGTCAACCGCCCGGTCAGGCCCAGGGGCAGACCGGCAACCCGGCCGTCGCCCCGGTCGAGAGTCAGCATCCGGCTGGAGGTGTCGAAGGCGAGGTCGTACTCCACCTCGGCGGCCACAGTGGGCAGCGGTTGGTCGCCTTCGACGCGCAGGCTGTCCACCGCCGCCTTACCCGCCGAACGAAAGATCCCCGGCCCCGGGTTGGTCAGGCTCCCCGACAGATCCAGCCCGATCAGGTCGACGCCCTGCCCGGTTCCCTCGTCGGTATAGGCCAACAGGCCCCGGTGGATTTCGACCCGGTCGATGCTGACCGCCAAGTCGGATCCCGTGTCCTTGGCCCCCGCTTCCGCAGCACCCGCGGGGCCCTCTTCCAGATTATCGAAAGTGAAGTTGTCGGCGCCGGTCGCCAGACGATGCAGGCGCACCCGGGGCTGATCGACCACCAACCGGTTGATCTGGAACTGTCCCTTGAACAGGGGAGCCAGCTGGAGTTTCAGGTCGATTTTTTCGGCGGTCAGCAGGGGTTCACCTTCAAAACCCGCCGGGTTGGCGATCTCCACGCCACCGAGCTTGACGCCCAGACCCCCGGAAAACGACAGTCCGGCTTCCGTCACCGCCACCGGCCGGCCCAGCTTTTCGCTGGCCAGGTTCACGGCCATTTCCTGGACCTTTTCGGCGGGGAAAAACAGGCGCAGACCCAGGACCGTCACCAGGATCAGACCCAGGAAAATGCCGAGCGTCCAGACCAGCTTGCGGGGAATTTTTTTCATGATGCGACCGTCCAGAAAAAATCGAGACTCCATTCAACCACGGTCCCCGAGGGAATCGCCTCCTTCGCAGGATTCCTTCGCCCCCACCTTGGCATTTGGGACGGTTCAAGTAAACAACTCCGGACAAAAAAATGCCCCGCCTCCCCAAAAGGAGGCGGGGCCGCATCCAGGTAACCGGACAGGAAACTACCGGTACAGGGATTTCAGGCTGCCGAAGCTGGTCTCTTCGGTGCCGACGGTGCATGCACTGGCATTGCTCTGGCCAGGGCTGTCATTGGTGCAGAAGTCGAAGCCACCAATATTCCAGATACCCTCGCACATCAGGACGTGTCCGGGCGCAAATGTCCCGTCCGGGCCCACGGTGGTTTCGCAGTAGATCAATTCGCCGGAACCAAAGGTCTCGACGATCGCCAAACAGTCGGTGACCGCGTCCCAGGGCGGATTGTCGAGGTTGCCGTCATCGTCCGTGTCGAGATCATCACCGACGGCGCCCGTGAAGTTGGTCACGAGCAGGTGGGTGTTGTTGTCACTGTTTTCGAAGTTCAGGGTGGTGACCAGGTCCGGAGGATTATCACCACAGGTGCCGGTCCAGGAGGACTCCACAGCCAGGAAATAGCCGTCGTCGGGAATGACCAGGTCGGTCAGGTCGGTGGCGTTTTCAATGACGCCGCTGCCGCCGGTGCCGTCACCGATGACGATGTAGGTCAGCCCATCAAGGCTTTCCCCGGCATCGCCGAAGAGTTCGAAATACTCGTCGTTGTCGGTGCCACCTTGGTCGGGCCGGATCTCACTGAGGCTGGCGGCGCCAGCCAGGACCGGGACCAAAGCCAGGCAGAAAACAGCCAAAATCACCTTAGAAAAACGCATGTGTACCCCTCCTAGGTAGGGTGGTTAAAGAACCATCAGATTGGTCTTTGATAGAAACCGACCGCGGGCCGCGAAACAGGTGCACCTGACGGTGGCCCCATCGATTCCAAACCAACCTGTCTTGCTGAAATCTTATCACAAGCAGGCGAATATGTCACCCTTTGGCATAATAAATACAAAATAGTGACGGAATTTCTTCAGTTTCAGGCAAATAGGAACATTTATTGACAAAAAGGCTCTTCAGCCTTTGACACTCCCTAACGTCAAGCCGGACACCAGGTAACGATTCAATACCAGAAAAAGCAGCACCACGGGAATGCAGACCAACAACGAGCCCGCTGCATAGTTGGCCCATTCGGTCTGGTAGGTCGTGAAAAGGGATTCGAGGCCCAGCGGAAGGGTCATGAGTTCCTTGCTGGCGAGCATCACCCTGGCGACCATGAATTCGCTCCAGCCGGTCATGAAGGAGAACAGGGCCGTGATCACCAGGGCCGGCGTGCTCAAGGGCAAAGTCACCCGGAAAAAGGCCTGGAAGGGGGAGCACCCGTCGATGAGGGCCGCTTCGTTCAGGGCGGTGGGGATCGTGTCGTAATAGCCCTTCATGGTCCAGATGCAGAACGGCAGCGCCGTCGCCACGTAAGCGACCATCACGCCGCCGAGGGTGTCGACCAGGTGCAGCTTGCGCATCAGAAGGTACAGGGGAAGCAGCAGCATGGTCGCCGGGAACATCTGTGTCATCAGGATGCCCTGCAAGGCGGCCCCGCGGCCGGTGAAGCGATAACGCGAAAGGGCAAAGCCGCCCAGGCTCGCCAGGGCGACTCCGATCAGGGCGGTGCCCAGCGATACGATCAGGGAATTGCGCAGCCACAGCAGGAAAGGTTTTTCCGTGATCATGATCCGGTAGGCGTCGAAGGTGGCGCCCTCGGGAATGAGGCTCAGGTCGGTGCTGTAGAGCTGGTCCCCCGGCCGGAGGCTGATCCCGATGATCTGCAGGATAGGAAAGATGGAGAACAAAACGAAGAGCCACACCAGCGCGTGCACCCACACGTGGTTCCAGATACGACCGGCGAGGTTGTTCCGGTTCATCAGTAGGCCTCCTCGCGGGCCGCGCGGTTGTAGCCCTTCACGATGAACACCAGCACCAGGAAGATGAACACGCTGAAGGCCGCCGCATAACCGTAACGGTAGTACTGGAAGGCCGCCTTGTAGACGTAGGTCACCAGGATGTGGGTCTTGTCCGCGGGCAGCCCCTGGTCGGTCACCAGCCAGATGACGTTCAGGTTGTTGAATGTCCAGATCGTGCCCAGCACCAGCGCGGGCAGCAACACCGGCTTGAGCATGGGCAGGGTGATGCTGAAGAACTGCCGCACCGGCCCCGCCCCGTCGATGCGGGCAGCCTCGTACATCTCCTTGGGGATGCTCTGCAGCCCGCCCAAGGCGATCACCATGATGAAGGGAAAGCCCAGCCAGATGTTGGTGATCACCGGCGCCATGAAGGCCCAGAACTCGCTCGTGAACCAGGGCACCGGATCGAGGCCGATCCTGGCCAGCACCAGATTCACCGCTCCGTATTCCACGTTGAACATACCGCGCCAGGTCAGGGCGGAAATGTACTGGGGCATGGCCCAGGGCAGGATCAGAAGGGCGCGGTAGAGATTCCGGCCCGGAAGCTTGCGGTTCAGCAGCAGCGCCGCCCCCAGCCCCAGCGTGAAGTGGAACACCAGGTTGATGGCCGTCCAGGCGATGGTCTTGCCGAAGATCTTATAAAATTCTGGTTCGGAAAAGATCCGGAAATAGTGGGTCAGGCCGATGAATTCCGGATTGCGGAAGTGGTACATGTTCCAGTTGGTCAGTGAGATCCAGACGTTGAAGAAGAAGGGATACGCCACCACGCCCAGCAGCACCAACGCGCTCGGCAGAAGGAACCAGAAAGCCAGGCGGTTTTCGCGCCGGCTCGCGCTCATTCGCGCATCCTTTCGATCATGGTGACCGCCTTGTCCTGCATGGCCCGGGCGGCGTCCACCGGTGCGAGTTCACCGTTCATCACGCTCTGGTAGCTGGGCCGCATGGCGTCCCAGACCGCGCGCATCTCCGGAACGATGGGCATCTGGCGGCCCTTTTCGATCTGCCGGCGGCTGGCCAACTGGACCGGGTCGTTCACGATGTCCGGGTCCCGGCTGGCGATCAGGTCCGCCGGCTGCACGCTCAGCCCCCGGGCCAGCGCCAGCTGCACCTCGGTCGACGTCAGCCATTTCAAGAGCTCGGCGGTGATCTCGCGGGTGTCTTCGTCCAGGTAGCGGTTGATGGAGTAGCATTTCGCGCTGGTGCTCGGGGAGGGCCACTGGCCGGTTTCGCTGACCATCGGCAGGGGCGCCAGTTCGATGTCGAGGCCGGCGGCGCGGTACCCCTCCCAGGACCAGGGCCCGTTGATGATATAAGCTGCCCGGCCCTCCTTGAACAGGGTGTCGGCCATGGGATAGTCGCATTCCAAGGGCACGACCCTCGACTGTTTCAGGTCGCTCAGGAAGGTGAGCGCACCGACCATGGCCGGCGTGTCGAGAGTCGGACGGGACTGGTCGTCCATGACCCAACCGCCAAATCCTCCCAGCCAGGGCACCAGCCAAAAGGGCTCGAGCAGGTTGAACACCAGGCCGTACTGGTCGGGCTTGCCGTCGCCGTCGGTGTCCACGGTCAGGGCGGCCAGCTGCTCGACCCAGGCGTCGGTGTCGGTGGGAATGCGGTCCACCAGCCCCCGGTTTGCCACCAGGGTCAGGTGATTGCCCACCTGATCGGGCAGACCCCAGACGTGACCGTCGAGCACCGGCAACGCGACGGGGTCGAAGCGGTCGATTTCCGACTGGGGCAGCAGCTCCTCCACGGGCATCAGCAGGCCCATGATGGAATAGGGCCCGATCTTGTCGGCCGGGCCGTAGACCAGGTTGGGGCCTCCGTAGGCCAGGGCGGCGGTCTGGAACTGGGTCTGGAGATCTTCGGTCCGGTAGTGGACCCGCTCGATCCGGAAATCGGCATATTCAGGATGCCGGCGCCTGAATTCCGCCACGTGCTCGTCGAAGAAGATCTGTTCCTGGGGATCCATCTGTTCCCACACCACGACGCTGCCGCTTCGGTCCACACGGCCGCAGGACAACATACAGGGCAGCAAACCCAGGGTGATGAGAATGAAAATCGAACTGCGGAAGATCTTCCGCGGCGGCAACTTTTTCATGGCCGGGACCATACACCCAAACCCGAGGTGAAACAACATTTCACCCACTCGACGGTGTAAAAATGGAAATTGTGGGGAATTCCATTGAACCGGCCATCACCCATGAAGTAACTTTCACCAACTATGAAGTTCGCATCGAGCCTTTCTCACGTCCGTGCCGCCCTACTCCCGGCCGTGATCATCATCGGTCTCTTGGCCGCCTTCGCGGTTGCCGTTCCCTTCCACCACCCGACCATCGACGGCACCATTACCCCGGACGGGACCGACTGGGATCCAGCCGACATGGTCGTCGACGATTCCCACGACGACACCCACCCTTCCGCCAACATCAAGCGGATGTGGTGCACCTGGGACCAGGACAATCTCTACATTGCGGTCACCTACCAGGATTTCGGATTCCGGGAAGCCCTTTTCTTCTACTTCGATTTGGATCGGGGCGTGGGCCCCAATAACGCCGCCGAACTAGACTCGGCTGCGAGTAATTTCCTGATGCCTCAGAATCACCGCTTCGAAATGGTGCTGCATCGTGACCCGGTATTTGGTTTTTCGAACGACCCCGAAAATCTCACTCCCCCCGCGCGGGCCTTTCTTGTAACTGATGATGCAGGTGGCGGCATCGATATCTCCGCTTCCACCTCCCGGGCCCAAGGATCCAACTCAGGCAACAAGGACACTTCCAGATTTCCCCTCTGGTACAACGAGGAATATGCGCTGCCGTGGGATGAAATCTATCCCGGCCAAGGTGGCGGCGTCCCCGCCAACGCCTTGATCAAGATGGTCGCCGTGGCCGCCATCGCCTCCCCGGACAGCAACGGATACGACAGCGCGCCGGACAACGAGGGAATCAACAACCCCATCACCGCCCCCGTCCTGCTGGCCAACCTGAGCCCCTCGGTGATCGACGCCAACGGTGACGGACAGCCTGATCCCGCCGACGCGACCATCAGCGGCACCGTAACCTTGCCCGCCGATTCCGGTACCGGATCGGTAACCGTCCAGGCCGAGCTCATCAATTTTTCAGGCCGGGATCCCGGCGCTCCCCTTTCGGTAACCACCACCGCCGACGGCATCCGCGACTGGGCCCTCCCTCGCCTGCCCGAGGGAAGTTACCGGGTCACCACCAGCGCCCTGGGATATTTTGCCGATGTGGCTACTGTCATGGTCGCCCAGGGTCAGGCGGTCACCGGCATCGATCAGACCCTGCCCCCGGCCACCGCCATCGGGGGCACCATCGGTTTTGCTTCGGGAAACGGCGGCGGCGGCACCGTGACCTTAAAAACCGGATCAGGTACCGTGCTGGAGTCGCAGGACTTCACCTCGGCCGGGGGGCCCTATACGTTCTTCGTGGATGCCGGAGGGGACTTCATAGTGTCGGTCACGGCGGACACCTACCTGTCCGACGAAATCCTTTTTTCGGTGACCACCGGGCAGGACGTCACGAACATCGACTTCAACCTGGTCCGACAAACCGAGGTCAGCGGCACCGTTTCCTTTCTGGAGGGTTCCGGCCAGGCGGGAACAATCTACTTCCTGGACAGTGCGGGCAATGAACTCGATTCTCAGGGATTCCCCTTCAACGGGGGTCCGTTCCAGTTCTTCACCCCCGTCGGTGGCATGTTCACCCTTTCGGCCAACACCAACTCCGGCGACGTCATCGGAATCTACTCACCGACCGAAGTGAATGTCGATGTCACTGCCGGCCAGGATGTCACCGGAATCCCCGTGGAACTACCCCTGGCCGCCCTGGTGTCGGCCGCCATCTCCTTCGAGGGCCCTCCCGCCCAAGGCCGGGCCGTCCTGACGGACAACATCAGTGGCGTGGTCATGTACGATGAAGTGATCAATCCCGTGGAAGGAGACACGGTCAGCTCCTACCTCGGTCCGAGCCAGTACAGGTTCGACCTGGAGGCCCTCGGGTATGTTCCGCAGTCGATCGTCTTCGATGTCGCCGAAGAGGACACCTTTCTCGGGGTAGTCCTGCTTAACGTCGTCCGGGCCACCCATCTGGAAATCGTCAACGCCGACGGCGAGACCCTGCCCGAGGCCCTAGCCACGAAATACGATCCCGATAACGAGCCCATCAACCTCAACCGGGTCCTGATGGCAGCCAGGGACGACAACGGACTCGACGATCTTTATGATCTGGACGGCCAGTTGCAGGGTTTCGAGTTGTCCACCCGCAAAATGGACGATCTTTCCGCTCCCACCGGCAACCCGGTTTTCTACGGGAGCGCCGACTCCCTCGATGTGGACAGTGTGGTCGACTTTTCCCAAAGCCGCGCAGAATTCTGGATGAGCAACACCGCCGTCGAGGTGCTGCGCGTGTATCTCGCCCAGCCCAACAAGGACCCCATCGCCGGGCGCATCATCGTGGCGTTCCTGACCCCCGCTCCCCAAACCGTCCTGCTGACCACCGAGCGTGACACGCTGGTCGCCAATGATGAAGACCGGATCAAGATCACAGCCAAGCTTTTCGATTCCGCGGGCAAGGAAAGCAAGATCGACAACATCCCGGTCACTTTTTCAGTCGTCACCGAAAGCACCGGCAAGGGGCAGTTTGTTGAGCCCACCGTCGTGACCAACGGCGATGGGGAGGCCGAGGCATCAATCGAAGCTACCGGAGCGGGCATTCTTCAGATCACCGCCACGGTGTTCTTCCAGGGCGATGAATTGGACGTAGCCGCCTACGAGTTGGACGGAAACGAAACGGTCATCACCCTGGTATCGGTGGCCGGCCCCACCGACGGCTGGGACCTGTCCTTGCCTGGAAACCTGAGCGACATGGTGACGCCGTTTGCCGTCAACGCCCAGACTATCGACCAGTTCGGCAACCCCACGGCCGATTCCGGACAGAGCATCGGTCTCTCCGCGGATCCGGCCACCCTGGGAACATTTGCCCCCACCACTGCAGTGTCCGGCCAATCCGGCCGCGCCACCAGCACCTTCACTCCTGTGGGCGCCGCCGGTCTGGTCACCATTTTCGGGGCCGGCTCCGGAATCGCCGGCGACCAGGGAACCATCCGGCTGAGGGACCTGGTGGTCATTCCCGACCCGGTCTGGTACGACGAACCCGCGAACCGGCAGACCCTGGAGCAGGCGGACCTGACCGCCCTGGTAGTGGCTAACACGCCCGAGGATCTGCTGCTGGAAATCCCCTTCCAGTCCACCTTGGACGGTATGCAGATCCATGTGGCCATCGAGACCAATTTCGACCCCGCCGGCGCGACCAGCGACCCCTTCAAGCAGCCGGTGAACTTCGGTCACGCCCTGCTGCCGGACATCGTCCTGACCAGCAAGTATTCCGCCAACGACTATGGGGACATCCGCCGGCACAACCCCGACGTGGCGTCCACCTGGGAAGCCTGGAGCTTCGATCAGAATGGCTGGGTCGAGTTCCTTGACCCGGATCCGGATGAGCTGAACGGGGACTTCAATCTCCAGACCAGGTGGGTGACCAAGGATGCCGAGGGTTTGAAAATCAACATTCCCCGGGCGGTCATTGGCACCACCTTCCCCGATTCGATGCTGCTGGAGGCCTACCTGACCGGAGACACAAGGCCCGCCGGGGACCTATACTCGGCCTTCGACTCGGCCCCCCAGGATTCGACCCTGAATCTGCCACCGGACGACCCTGACTGGGAGGACAACGCCCTGGGCCCGGTAACCCTGAAAGCCTGGGGCCGGACCTACGTGACCCGCACGGTCTTCCCCGAGCCACCGGTCGTCGCCAATACCCGGGTCACTCCCGAGGAACTCGATGCGGGCGGGACCATCGTGCTGGAAGCCCTGGTCACCGACGCCGGCAACGGCATCGGCGACGTGGTGGCCGACCTGAGTGCCATGGGCGGCAGCCCGGAAACCCGCATGTTCGACGACGGGGATTCCGGGCACGGGGATTCGGTCGCCGGTGACGGGGTCTACGCCCTGCTGACCATGGTGCCCATCAGCAATCCCGGCGGACTGCAGAACCTTGTCGTCCGCGCCTTCGACGGCGGCAACATCATCGCCAACACGGGAACCGCCACCGTCGACGTGACAGCCGTGATCACTCCCATCATCCAGGTCACCGACCCGGTCGGCGACGACCACGGGCCCAACCAGCCCGGGGTCGTGCGAAAGTTCTACACCTACCCGACCAACATCGCCTTCGTCAGCGGGGGCTTCGACCTGACCGGACTGACGGTGTTCGAGACCGTGGCCATCATCGGCGGCGAAGAAATCGACATGATCGCTTTCCAGGTGTCCGTGGGCGACTTCCCGAACCCGGCCGATCCGGGAACGGCCAACTGGAGTCCCCTGTACGCGGATCTGAACATCACCAAGATCGATATCCTGATCGACAACGCCCCCGGCGGCGCCATCAGTTCCCTACCCTGGAGGCAGGCGGCCTTCCAGCCCTGGGACGCCTGGGACTGGGCCATCATCTGCGACGGCTGGTACAAGGCGCTGATCCCTTCCTACGGGCAAAACACCGTCGACTCATGGCGAGACAACGCCCTGCGCAACGACAATGAAATCCTGTTGCTCAGCGACTACGACCTCGATACGGTCACCGCCCTGGTTTCCAAGGACGCCATGGGTAACCCTACTGCCGAAGACATCGCCAAGTGGGACATCGCCGTCTGCATGGCCAGCCACGATTTCGGCGGCGAAGAGGTCCTGGGCGGCATCCGCTGGGTGAATGAGGGGCGCAGCGAATGGCAATTCGCCGGCGGCCAGGAGGGCGACCGCGACAGTAACTACATGGACCTGCTCCTGGTGCCCGGTGTGGGCCATACCGCCGGCGCCGCCCAGGATTCCATTCTCGATTATTCCTCGACCGACGCCCTGGCACGGCTGGCTCGCGGGCTCACCCCCGTGGCTATCGAAATGAGCACCTTCGAAGACACGGGCCCGCCGGTGATCGACACCGGCGGCAAGGGATCGG
>RCNG010000401.1_pt1 | contig 25947 bp, 21 predicted proteins | sample 2041371 | NCBI WGS metagenome assembly RCNG01 (sample SAMN09708227, study PRJNA481090) | Marine sediment metagenome, whole genome shotgun sequencing project. | biome: marine sediment; feature: ocean; material: sediment; isolation source: Sewage treatment plant 1 marine sediment (STP1) ... | reverse complement strand
GCAGGCCTCGGGAAAGATCGTCTTCACGGCAGCCACCAAATAGCGGAGAAGCATTCGTGGGTCGTTTTCGGTCTCGTCGAGGGAAAGCCAGGCGCTCGGGCCGGGGCGGGACTCGAGCCAGTGACAGACGAGCGTGGTCTTGCCATACCCGGCGGGCGCCGAGACCAGCGTCAGCGGCAGATGTCGTCCCTCCTCGAGCCTCTCGTACAATTCAGTGCGGCCCACGACATCCTTGGTGGTCGGGGGTCGGTACAGCTTGGTGCGGATGAGAGTGTTCGAAGGCATGCCCAGAACCCTGAGGCCTGGGCTTGTACCACTATGGTGTCAATCGTCCTACCCTACATATGGACAGTTATTTCGATGAACTGGTGACGTCTGACGGAGACCGAAATCCGAAAAAATGGGCCGTTTTTGGGCCGTTCTGGCTCAGGTATGCGCCGCGCACTCTGGTAGTGTCGGGCCCCGAATGCAAGGAAACGTGAGAGTGAACGGCCGCCCCGGCATCTTTGCCCATGCGCTGATTGCCGTCGGGCTGCTGTTGTCGGCGACGACGGCACGGGCTCACGATTCTCGTCCCGCCTACCTCGAGCTCGTCGCGACCGACGGAGCCGTCTTCGAAGTGACCTGGAAGCGTCCCCTGGTCGGGGGACGCGGGGCGACCATGGAGTTGGCGCTACCGCCCGCTTGCCGAGATGTGGTGCCGCCGGCTTCTTCGGACCTCGGTGATGTCCTGCTCGAGCGTCGCCTGATCGATTGCGGCGACGAGGGGCTGGCCGGCAAGCCGATCCACTTTCCGGGGCTCGAACGAACCCTGAACGACGTGCTGGTCCGCGTCGTGCTGGCGGACGGGGGCACGTTCACCAGCCTGGTGAAGGCCGCCCGTCCCTGGGTCGTGATCGAAGGGCCTCCGTCCGCCTGGGCGGTGGCCGTGCAGTATCTGCAGCTGGGCGTCGAGCACATCCTGTTCGGCTTCGACCACCTGCTGTTCGTGCTGGCGCTGCTCCTCATCGTCCGCGGCTGGCGGCGCTTGCTGGCGACGGTCACCGCCTTCACGGTTGCCCACAGCATCACCCTCGCTGCGGCCACCTTGGGTTTGGTGCGTGTGCCCGGCCCGCCCGTGGAGGCGACCATCGCGCTCTCGATCGTGTTTCTGGCCAGCGAGCTGCTCAAGGTCAGCCGCGGGCAGCCCAGCCTCACCGCGCGCGCTCCCTGGTTGGTCGCGTTTGCCTTTGGCCTGTTGCACGGCTTCGGATTTGCCGGGGCCCTCGCCGACGTGGGGTTGCCTCGGGCGGATATCCCCCTGGCGCTGCTCACGTTCAATCTGGGCGTGGAGCTCGGGCAGATCGTGTTCGTGTTCGTGGCGGTCGGTGCGATTTGGCTGCTGGGACGGATTCGGAAGCAATGGCCGGGATGGGCTCGGCAGGTGCCCGCCTATGGCATCGGCACGATCGCGGCGTTCTGGCTGGTCGAGCGCCTCGTCGGTTTCTGGCAGCTGGGGCAGTAGCTGCCCGGATTCGGCGTTGACAAGAATGGGCCGTTTTGGGGCCGGTCTGGTGCATAGCGTCGCCGCGTGCCCGTGCTAGCTTCCGCCGGTGACTCAAGGGAGAAACTCCATGAAACTCTGGGCCAAATTCATCCTATACCTCAGCGCCTGCGTGGGTCTGATGGTCGCCTGCACCTCGAAAGAAACCGACAAGGCCGACAGCGCCGTGCCAGCCACGACACCGGCACCGGCCACCGAGGCGCCGGCACCAGGCGCTAAGGCGCCTGCACCCGCCGCGGAGGTACCTGGGCGGGCGGAGCCGGCCTATGTCCAGGCCCCTGCAGAACGCGAAGCCTACTTTGGGACCACCCACGGCCACTCGAGCTGGTCGATCGACGCCTTCGCCCTGGGCAACCAGAAGTACGGTCCCGAAGACGGTTATCGCTTCGCCCGCGGCGAGGCCGTGACCCACATGGGCGGCCCGAAGGTCCAGCTCAAGCAGCCGCTCGACTTCTTCATGATGACCGATCACTCGGAGTTCATGGGCGCGGCGCCGATGTTCCTGGTGAAGGGCAGCATGGTCTACGACACACCGATCGCGAAGCTGGTCCGGGACAAGAAGATGACCCAGGCCTTCACCGAGATTGGGGACGCCATGATCAAGGGCACGAACCTGCCGGGCATGTCCGACGAAGAGAACGTGAAGCTTGGCAAATCGGTGTGGCAGAAGGTCGTGGCCAATGCCGAGAAGTACAACGACCCGGGCAAGTTCACCGCCTTCGTCGCCTACGAATGGACCTCACTGCCGGGCCAGGCCAACATGCACCGCAACTTGATTTTCCGCGACACCAAGGTGCCGAAAATCCCGTTCACGGCCATCGACTCGAGCAAGCCCGAGGACCTGTGGACGGCGATGGAGGCGTGGCGTAAGGCGGGCAGCACCGTGTTGGCGATCTCCCACAACGGCAACGCCAGCCTCGGCAAGATGTTCTCGCTGGAAGACAGTGACGGCACCTTCATCGATGCCGCGTACGCCAAGCGCCGCAACCTCAACGAGCCGCTGCACGAGGCAGGGCAGACCAAGGGCACATCCATGGCGCATCCCCTGTTCTCCCCGAATGACGAGTGGGCCAACTTCGAGCTGTGGAACTATCACTTGCCCACCGGCGCGCCGGTCCCGGCGATGCGCTCGAACTACGTCCGCGAGGCCTGGAAGATGGGCCTCAATGTCGAGCGGGTCATCGGCGTGAACCCGTTCAAGCTTGGGGTTGAGGGCGGGTCGGACTCGCACAGCACCATCAACACCTTCGAGGAGTTCAATTTCCAGGGCAACCACGCGTCGGTGGACGACACGGCACAGAAGCGAAGGACCGGATTGCCGGGACAGAAACTCGGGGTTCCGGGCGGCAATTTGTTCCTCAGTCCCGGCACCCTGACCGGCGCGTGGGCCGAATCGAACAACCGCGGACCGATCTACGACGCGATGGCGCGCAAGGAGACCTACGCCACCTCAGGCACCCGCATCAAGGTGCGCTTCTTCGGGGGCTATGACTATCCCAATGACCTGCTGAAGAACAAGGACTGGGTCAAAGCGGCTTACGACGCGGGCGTGCCCATGGGCGCCGACCTGGCCGCCAACCCCACGGGTAAGGCGGTGCCGAAGTTCGCCGTCTGGGCCATGAAGTCGCCCCACAGCGCCAACCTGGATCGCATCCAGATCATCAAGCTCTGGAGCGATGGCGTCATCGACTACGAGAAGATCTACGACGTCGCCCTGTCCGATGGCCGCAGGGTGAACCCGAAGACCGGCAAGGCCCAGCCGGTCGGCAACACCGTCGACGTCAAGACCGCCAGGTACACCAACGAAATCGGCGACGTCGAGCTCGGGGCCGTGTGGTCCGATCCCGACTTCGACCCGGCCATGAGCGCCGCCTACTACGTGCGCGTGCTGGAGATCCCGACGCCGCGCTGGTCGACCTACGATGCGGTTGCGCTCAAACTGCCGCCGGCCGACACGGTGCCGGCGACGATCCAGGAGCGCGCCTGGACCTCGCCGATCTGGTACGCAGCAGTGAGTGATAAGAAAGCCGGCGATAAGGCTGACGCTGCGGCGTCCCCCCATGCCGGGGGCCTGCCGTTGGTTCCCAAGAAGAAGAACTAAGAGGAGTCAGAACCATGAACAAGTCCATCAAACCAGTCCTATTCGTCGGTGCGCTCATGAGCCTGCTGGTCGCCTGCAACTCGAACGGACCGGACTTGATGGCTGCGGTTACCGCGGGCACCTGGGGTCCCAACGTCGGGCCGTCCACCTCAGAGCCCGTCAGCGAACCGGCTCGCCGGGTGAAAAAGAAGAAGTCTGCGAAGCCCCCGTCCAACCCCTTGAAGAACGTCTACTTCGGCGACACCCATGCGCATTCCGAGCTCTCTGGGGATGCGTATGGCTTCGGCAACCGGCTGCCACCGGAGAACGCCTACCGTTTGGCGCGGGGGGAGGAGGTCGACCACGTTGGCGGCTACAAGGTGAAGCTCAAGGCGCCGCTCGACTTCTTCATGATGACCGACCACTCCGAGATGATCGGCATCGCCAATCTGGCAACCGACAAGACCAGCGCCTTCTACAAGACGAAGCTAGCCGGCTACCTGCGCAGCAAGAACAAGGAGGACCAGGCCAAGTTCCTGTATGCAATGCAGGCGGCAGCCGGCAGCGGCGTGAACCCGCCGGGCTATACCTCCGGGTCCATGCAGACGGTCTGGAACCGCATTCAGGCCAACGCCGAGCAGTTTAATGAACCTGGCAAGTTCACCACCTTCATCGCCTACGAGTGGACCTCGATGCCGCAGGGCGACAATCTTCACCGCAACGTGATCTTCCGCGGCACGAAGGTGGCCGACCTGCCGTTCAGCGCCATGGATTCGGCCAAGCCCGAGCATCTGTGGACCTACCTAGAGGAGTGGCGCGCGAAGGGCGCCGACAACCTCGCCATCTCCCACAACGGCAACCTCAGCGACGGGCGCATGTTCGCGCTGGTCGATTCCTGGGGCGCGCCGCTCGACGCCGCCTATGCCGGGCGGCGCAACTTGAACGAGCCGCTGCACGAGGCCATGCAGCTCAAGGGCACCTCGATGACCCATCCGAGCTTCTCGCCGAATGACGAGTGGGCCAACTTCGAGATTCTGCCTGTCAGCCTACACACCTGGCAGCGCGTGGAGCAGCAGCGGACCAGCTACGTCCGCGAGGCGTACAAGTTCGGCCTGCAGATGCAACAGTCGTCTGGCTTCAACCCGTTCAAGTTTGGCCTCGAGGGCGGCGGCGACGATCACGGCTCCGCGCACACCTGGGAAGAGTTCAACTATCACGGCGGACACGCCGGACTGGATGACACGCCCAAGAATCGGCTGACCGGCACCGTCCCGCTGCCAGGCGCCGAGCCGCTGGTGATGGCGCAGCTCTCCGCGGGCGGGATCACGGGCGTCTGGGCGGAGTCGAACACCCGGGACGCGATCTTCGACGCCCTGCGGCGCAAGGAGACCTTCGGCAGCTCGGGCGTGCGGATCGCGGGGCGCTTCTTCGGGAGCTTCGAATACCCGCAGAACCTCACGACGCAGAAGGACTGGGTAAAGACGGCCTATGCGAAGGGCGTGGCCATGGGCGGCGACCTGACGCTCGATCCGGGGGCGACCCCGAAATCGACGGGCCCGACCTTCGCCGTGCACGCGCTGCGCGATCCCAACAGCGCACCGCTGCAGCGTATCCAGATCATCAAGGGCTGGACCAAGGGTGGCGAGCTCTACGACAAGGTCTTCGATGTCGCCTGCTCGGACGGTGGCAAGGTCGATCTGAAGACCCATCGCTGCCCGGACAACGGCGCCAAGGTGAACATCAAGACCTGCGAGATTTCCAAGGACAAGGGCGACGCGGAGCTCGCCGCGACCTGGACCGATCCGGAGTTCGACATGACCGTCCCGGCCTTCTACTACGTCCGCGTACTCGAGAACCCGGTCTGTCGCTGGAGCACCCGCGACGCCAACCGTCTCGGCGTGAAGCCGCTGGACATCGTGCCCACAACCATCCAGGAGCGCATCTGGACCAGCCCGATCTGGTACACGCCGATCGGTCGCAAGCCAGCCCGTGCCGGCCAGGTGAAGGGCTCGGAGTTGCCTTCCCAGTGGGTGCGTGACGAGTAAGAGTTCCCGTGAGCGAGTCGGGCCCCGTCGACGGGCCTAGGCCCCATCGAGACGAGAGATTTGTATGCTTCGCCGTGTCATCCACGAGCCGCTGTTTCAGTTTTTGTTCGCTGGCGCGCTGATCTTCGCCGTCTACAACGCCGTTGCCGGAGACGCGACCGAGGCCTCCGATGATGCGATTGTGATCGGCGACGCCGAAATGCAGTTTCTGCGCGCACAGTACGAAAAACTGTGGGGTCGGCCGCCCACAGACCAGGACTTGCCACCGCTGGTGCGGGAGTTCGTCCGCGAGGAGGTCTTGTATCGCGAGGGCATGGCCCTGGGACTCGATCAGGACGACGTGATCGTCCGCCGGCGCATCGGCCAAAAGATGGAGTTCCTGATCGGTGATCTGGCCGTGCCGACGGAGCCGAGCGACGATGTGCTGACGGAGTATCTCCAAGCGAACCGGGACAAGTACCTAGAGCCACCGCGCCTGACCTTCACCCATGTCTACTTCAACGTCGACCGCCGCGGTGACCAAGCGCGCGCCGATGCCGAGGCCGTCCTCGCCGCGCTAGGCGACCGGGAGCGGGCGCCGGAGATGGGCGACCGGTTCGCTCTGTCCGTCGACTATGCCGGCAAGACCGCCCGCGAAGTGAACCAGACCTTCGGGGCGGCGTTTGGCGAGCAGCTCCTCGAAGTGCCGGTCGGGCAATGGTTCGGGCCGCTCGAGTCGGCGTACGGCCTGCACCTGGTGCGGGTCCTCGGGCGCACAGAGGCGCGGCCCCCTGAGTTCGACGAGCTGCGCGAACGCCTGAGCGCCGACTACAGCTTCGAAACCCGCGCGGCCGCGAACGCGACGGCGCTCGAACGTCTGACCGAACGCTACGAGATCGTGTTCGACGGTTGGACGCCGTCCTCCGGCGACTCGGTGGACTGAGCAACGTCCTTTTTGGTCGTGAGCCGGGCCCCGAGCCTCGTTGTGACGAGGTAACCGAGGCCGCTGAGGCCCGCGAGGATCGCGAGCGTGTACTGAAGGCCGATCGCTTTCGTGAGCATCGGCAAGAACAGGGTTCCGCAAGTGGCTCCGACCTTGCCGAACGCGGCCGAGACGCCGGCGGCGGTTGCGCGTATCTCAGACGGGAACACCAACGCCGGCAGGCCGAACGTCGTCGAGTTGGGACCCATGTTCATCATGAGGTTGGAGATGCTGAATCCGGCGATCACCAGGAGGGTACTGGACGTGGAGCCGGCAGAAGCGCCGACCGCCACGACCAGGATTCCCATTCCCGCGACCATGCCGAGGAACCCGATGCGCTGCATTTTGATCTCCCCGACGCGGGGAACCAGCCACAGCGCGAGCAGAAAGCCGAGCAACAGAAAGCTGTCGAGCACAAAGGACCCTTCGATTGCCGTGAACTCGGCTGCGATGGGGCCGCTCGCGCCTTTCCCTGAAGCGAGGCTTGCCAACACGCCCGGAGAGAAGTGGCCCACACCATAGTTGGAGATGTCCATCAGGAACCAGGGCACGGCCGTCAACGTGATCAGACGGAGGTACTTGGGGGAGAAGAGCACCGACAGACCAACCGCACCCCCCTTGGACTGGCCCCCTGAGCTGAACTGCTGATCGCCAGCCTGGCTTCCCAGCTTGGCGAGCTCCTTTTCGTCGTCAGGTGCCAAGGTGGCGAGCACCTTCGCCGCCTCCGTGTTTTGGCCGCGATGCATCAACCAGATGGGGCTCTCCGGCATCATCAAGCGGCGCAGGACGACGACGACAATCCCGATCGCAGCGCGCGATCCGAGAAAGTAGCGCCAGGTCTCGACCTCGGGGCTTGCGCGAAGCAGCAGGTAACCGAGGCTTACCCCGACCAGCATGCCCACCGCCTGTGCGCTGATCGTGGCGACGAGCATACGGTTGCGCACCCTGGTCGGCATGATTTCGGACACGTACGCGCTCGAGTTGGGAAACTCACTCCCCTGACCGCAGCCAATGAGAAACTGCGTGAGCAGGATGACCCCTGGAGCCCAGGCGAACGTCGAACCAAAGGCCGCGACGGTGATCAGGCTCATGCTGAAGAGAAACAAGCGACGGCGGCCGATGCGATCCGAAACCCGACCGCCGATGATCGCGCCGATCGCCATCCCTACGACGCTGCCCGAGCTCACCGCGCCGATCATGAATGCGCTCATCGAGAAGCTCTGCCTGATCAGCGGGAGCGAGATCGCGAGCGCGGCGAGCGTCATTCCATCGAGCAGCGTCCCCCCGGCCGAAAGCCCCCAGAGGCCGTAGTGGCGGCGCTGCGCCGGACACGAGTCGCGAATCTCGCGCATGCGTTGCTGTGCTGCGTCCGCTGTTCCTTCAGTCATTCATGCCTCATCAAAACAAGAACTGGAGCATCAGGGTCAGCCGGAGGCCATTTTGCCGGCCCACATTCCAAAGCTGGGACTCCCAGGCGGCTTCGGCGACGACCTTGAGGCTGTTGCCGATGATGTACGAGCTGCCTGCAAGCGCCAACTGATCAGTGGTGATCTGGTTTCCGTTTTGGCCATATTGGGCCTGGGCGGAAGCCGGGTCGGTCGCGTTCGTGATTTGTGACTGACCGTAGCTCCGGGCGTCGCTTCGGATCCACGGCGTACGATACGTCGTGGAGTATTGGAGCGCGAGCCCCCACATCTTTGCGAAGCGATAGCCGACCTCGGCCGTGAAGCCCATCGGGCCGAAGAGGATCTTGCCTCCTTGCCACGGCTCGAACCAAGCCAGGTAACAGATGACGTTGATGTGAAAGTGACTGATTTTCGCGAGCCACTCCAAAGAAAGCCGTAGGCCGAGATCTTGGGCCGCCGTGGGTCGTGCATCCCAATTGATGCCGGCGCCCAGGCTCTGCCGAAGCTCTTTGGTGCCTAGTACATCGCTGTTCGTATCGGTGTTGATGTTCCCGAAGTTCTTGGCGACGCGACCGACCAGCATGGGGTGAAACTCGCTCACGATCGACCCGGTCCCGAGCTCCGATGGGTTGCTAGGGACCTCGCCGTAGACCTCGTCGATGCCAACCCCGTGAGAGGCGCGCGCATTGACTCCGCTGAAGAGTCCGAACGCGTACTCGCCTTTGAAAACCCCTTCACTTGCGTGCAGTTCGATTCCGATCTCGCGCTCAGAGCCGAACATGCGAGTGTTCGGCGCCCAGTCGACGGTGGAAAGGGCCGCATACGACTGCGCACGGTAACGGTCATAAGGAACCTTGAACTGGCCGATGCGGAGTGACGCGAACTTGAACCGAGTGAACCCGAGCCACATGTCCACCAGCTCGGTGGCGCTTGGGGTGAGGTTGAGCTGAAGCCGGCTTTGGATCCGCCCGTCGATGAACGAGCTCGATAGCGTGGTCCGGATCCGGCGAAATTCGAGCTTCTCGCTCGAGCTCTTTTCCGCGCCCGCGCCCGCAAACTGTTGGTCGTATTGGAACTCCAGCTGCATGCCGAAGCCAATCCCGACCCAGTCGTTCGTTTTGCCGACACGGATCCGAACCGGCCCCAAACGACCGGGCAGCTTCCCCTCGTCGGAAGCTTTCGGTTTGACTTCCGCGAGTGAGGTCGTGCTTGGCTCGGCGGCGAGGGTGTCGCCCGGGTCGTCGTGGACTTCCTTGCCGATCGAACCGGTCTCTTTGCCGACCTCGAGGGTCCCCTTCTTGTGCTGCTCCTTCTCGTCGACCTGAACCTCTGTCAGGGACGGCTCTCCGCCGAGCTGCGCGTTATCTTCGGTGTCGCCTTTGGGCTTCACGAGGCGAGGGTGTTTATCCTCGGTCTGCTCCTGGGCTTCCTGCTCCGGCGCAGTTCCCGCGTCTTGCTCGGGCTTGCTGCCGGCGTCGGGTTCTTGGGCCCACGCCGTGGACGCGCTCACGAGGACCATCGACACCAGGATCGATCGTAGGCAGAGCTTACTTGGCGCTAGCATCCGAGCATTCCTTCAATCTTCGCTCGGAGGCTACCAGCGATACAGGGAGACCACGTGAGCCAGAGCGGCCCAAAAAAGGCCCATTCTTGTCAACGCGGAGTCTCGCGGTTGGGGATGCGCGACCCGGTGAACGCGCCGACCCCTCGTTTCTTTCTCACGCAGCCAGAGGAAGGCAACGGGCCCCAGCGCCCAGAATGGGCCTTTTTTGGGCCGTTTCGGCTCACGCCAGGGCCACGCATCGCTGGTAAGTCTGCTTCATCAATCGTGGACAATCACGGCAGAATTGTGTCTCGGTGGAGGCACCCGAAAGAGAGGGTTGCGTAATGTTTAGAACAGCACCGGCAGGACTCGCGGCCTTCATAGCGCTGACCCTCTGCGGCAGTGTGACCTTCGCGGAGGATGAGCCAGCCGAGCCTCCGAAGCCGGCAGCCTCCCCGGCGGCCTCAAGCGATGCGGTTCATTCGTCGCCATGCAGCGACTCGACCAAGCACCCTCACGATGACGCAACGGTGTGTCCCGTAAAGAAAGCCGCCCGCCCGACGGACAAGACCGGGTCCAGCGGCAGTTCGGATTTGGCGGCGAAGCTTGCCAACCCGAGCGCGCCCATCATGGCGTTGCAAGTTTTCCTCGACGTCAAACAAAATGGCGGCTCTGCCCCAGGGGCGCACAGGGCAAGCTTCGGCCTAACGATTCAGCCGGCGATTCCGTTCCCAACCAAGCGGGGGAATGTCATCTTGCGGCCGCTCGTCCCGATTGAGTTCGGCGCAACCTATGCGACCGGCTCCGGCACTATCGGAACCTACACCGGGTTTGGCAACATCTCGCTCGAGACCTTGTACGGCAAGACCCTCAAGAGCGGCTTCCTCATCATGGGAGGGTTCGGCGTGGGGTTCCCATCTGCCACCATACGCGAAGCCCGCGCCGACTGGTCGCTCGGTCCCGCCATGGTGATCGGCTACGCGTCCAAGAAGACGGGCAACGTCTGGGGTGTGCTTCCCCAGTATCAGTGGAACCTTCCGACGCGCCCCACAAACGGAGTCTTCGCTATCCAGTACTTCTACGCCATCAACCTCGGCAAAGGATGGCAGATCTCTGCTCAGCCGAACATCTCGTATGCGCTAGAAAGCGGAAGATTGGACGTTCCACTCGGTACGGGCATCGTGAAGGTGGCCGCTTTCGGAAAGAAGAATTTCCCCGTCAAATTGGGGGCCCAAATCTGGGGCCACATACCGCCGCCCGGCGAGAGCGGGCCGGAGTGGACAATCCGCTTCACGATCGCACCGGTCGTGCCGCTCCCCTGGAAGAAGTGATTTGGAAGTGCTGCCTGAGCAGCGCGCTCCGAAGTTGCGAATGGTCAGATGATGAGCTTCCGTACGACCAAGCGAGCCCTGACCCTGGCCATAGCCGCTTCTTGGTGGGTCTTGTGTATCCCTGGCCCGTCCGCCGCGGAGTCTAAAGACAGCGCGGCGGACGCAAGCGGCGAAGAAGGCGCGACCAAGAAGGCCAAGGCCAAGGGCAAGGAAAAGTCACGGTTCAACAGCATCCGAGTGTCGGGGGTCTACGCCGATCATCGGCTTCGTAACCGCGACTCCCAGACGACGGGGGACCCGTTGCGTACCAGAGAAAGCCTCGGTGGATTCGAGATCGCGTATGAGAGGGAGTTGATCGAGGACCATCTTGCGATCGAGTTCGCGAAGCCTTTTTTGTTCTCGAAAGACAGCTACGAAAGTCCGTTCGAAGCGACCTTGAAGGGGCTCTTGGTGAAGGGCCCCTGGGAGGGCTACCTCGGCGTCTTCGTCGTCTGGAACATTCGGGTCTTCGAACAAGAGCGCGCGGAGCGTGAAGGCCAGAACAACATCCTGTCGTTCGGCGTCGGCGTTTCGACCGGTTATCGGTGGCGCTTCACGAAGCGGTGGGCCCTCGAGCTCGGCTGGGACTACGAGTGGGTCCCCAACGACGCCCTCGTCAGTAACAGCTTCGACCTCGCACTTGGTGGCGTCTACACCTTCTAATGGGACATCAAGACAAAACATTTTCAAGAACGGAGCGGTCCATGACCTGCCAATTCATCAAAGCGAATCTCATTTTAGGTCTGGCGTGCCTCGGGCTTGCGTTTCTGACCCCGAGCGCCGCAGCACAATCGAAAAGGCCCAAGATGGCCACCGAGACGCCGGCGGGGATTAAGGCTCCAGCCAAGGTCAACACCCGCCTCGGAACGCTGAGGACCAAAGACGGCTTCCCCGACAAGGCCACGATCAAGAAGGTCTACGACAATCTCGATTTCCAGCGCGGCGTGCAGTCGATCCTCACCACCATGCAGGGCGCCTCGCTCGTCGCAATGCGCCGAGGTCTGCGCGGACTCGGCCCCGACAATAATACCGTGGCGCAGTTCGAAAATCTCATGGACTCGAAAACGCTGTTTCTCACCGCGAACACGACCACGATCTACAACTTCATGTGGGTGAACACCAAGGAAGGTCCGATCGTCATCGAATTACCGCCGAAAGTGCTCGGAATGATCGATGACTTCTGGTTCCGCTGGGTCGGGGACATGGGAGTAACCGGTCCCGATAAAGGCAAGGGCGGGAAGTACCTGGTGCTTCCGCCCGGCTACAAGGGCGCGGTGCCGGATGGCTACTTCGTTTTGCGTCCGAAGACCTACAACATGTGGTTCTTCTTCCGCGCCTTCGAGGTCGATGGCAAAACCGCTCCAGCGGTGGCGAGCGTCAAGAAGAACCTGCGCGTCTATCCCCTGGCAAAGGCAAAGAATCCGCCGCAGATGAACTTCGTCAAGGTGTCGGACAAGTACTTCAACACGATTGGCCCGATCGATTTCTCCACCTTTGAAGACCTCAACACGGTCGTTCAGGAGGAGCCGACTGCGGCATTGGACCCCGACAACCTCGGCATGCTCGCCTCGGTCGGCATCAAAAAGGGTAAGCCGTTCAAGCCCGACGCGCGGATGAAGAAGATCCTCACCGAAGCGGCGGCCGTTGCCGACATCACGGCCCGCGCCATTTCCTACAGGTCCCGCATCCCCGAGGCTTACTTTTACGAGAACAGCGCGTGGGGTACGCCGTTTGTTGGCGGCAGCTATCAATTCCTGGAGGATGGTGTGCGCAACCTCGATGCCCGGACCTTCTTCTTCTTCATGGCAACTGGCATCACCCCGGCGATGTCCGAGAAGATGGTCGGGAAAGGGTCGCAATATGCTGTCGCATTCGTGGACGCCAAGGGCGACCCGCTCGATGGCCGCAAGACCTACAAGGTCCACCTTCCGCCCAACGTCCCGGAGAAGAATTTCTGGTCTTTCACGGTCTATTCAAGCCAGACACGCTCGATGCTCCAGACCAACCAGCAGTACCCGAGCGTCGGGAGCCTGACGAAGGGCATGGTGGTGAACGCGGACAAGTCGGTGGATGTCTATTTCGGCCCGAAGGCGCCGGCCGGCAAGGAGAACAACTGGGTACAGACGAATCCCGGCGAGGGGTGGAACGTGATCTTCCGCCTCTACTCGCCCACGGAGCCGTGGTTCGACAAGACCTGGCGCCCGAGTGAGATCGAGCTGGTTAAGTGAAAGTCTACTGCCCGCCTGCGGGCGCCATTTTTGAAGGAGTTCCCAAAATGAAGACCGCGAAGCTACCCCTCTTGATAGCCAGCGCAACGCTGCTGCTGGCGACCACCATCTCGTGTGACCGTGGTTCGGCACCCGACGCGCCCGCGGCGGCACCCGACGCGCCCGCAGCGGCACCCGATGCGCCCGCCGCCAAGTCAGCTCTCACCTCAGCCGAGATGGACAACCTCGTCCGGCGCTCTTACCAGTACGTGGCGCTGTACGACACCCTGCTGGGTTTCACGTTCAACAAGAAGAACCCGTTCTCCAGCGGCGGGTGGAACAAGACCCACTATCCTCAGGGCCTGATGGACGCCTCGGTTCGCGCCATCCCGCGGCCAAACAACGACACGCTTTACGTCCTCTCGCTCATGGACTTGCGCAAAGATCCGGTAGTCATTCACTACCCTGGGTTCAGCTCCAGGTTCGTCTCCCTAGAGACCTCAGCGATGGACCATTACGTCAACATACCGCTTGCGACCTCAAAGGGGGATTTCAAGAAGCCGACGACCCTCCTCTACTACTCCGCCCGCACCGAAGGCTACAAGGGTGAGCCGGTTAAGGGTGTGGACAAGATCATGGAACTGTCCGGCGACTTTGCAATCGCGTTCCTGCGCGTGATGCCTGAGGCGACCAATCCGGTGAAATTCAAGGCCAACATGGCTGCGATCTCGAAGGTTAAGCTTCAGACGCTCTCGGAGTTCCAGGGCAAACCGGCAAAGCCCGCGGACAAGACCGAATTCCCGCCGTACGGAAGCGCCCACGACACCTACGCCAACCATTTCCTTCCGGTCATGCAGTTCGTCTTCAACCACACCAGCTTCGACCCCAAGAACGAGATGGATCAGAAGGCGCTGGCGGCACTGAAGACCGTCGGTATCGAGCCGGGCAAGCAGTACGACGCAGGCCAGGCCCCCAAGGTCGACGGTGAGCAGCTCCGACAAACGGCTGCGGACGTCAGCAAGCAGCAGGGTGCGCGGCTCGGACAGGATGCCGACGAGGTCGGGAAGCAGGAGCTGGCGATCTGGAACGACCCCAAGAAGGCCGGTCCGTTTCTCACCAAGCTATTCCAGCCCAAGGGCCACATGGACATCGACGGGATGGTGCTGCAGTCGGCGGTGGGTCCGCTCGGACAACCGGCCGATCAGGCGATGTATCCGGGAGTCGCTACGACCGACGGCAAGCCGATGAACGCGCAGTACGACTACGTGATCCGCATGACCAAGGCCGAGCTTCCACCGGCCATCGCGTTCTGGTCGGCGACGCTCTACGACGCCAAGCAAGGTTTCTTCATCCCGAACAAGCAGAAGAAATACAGCGTCGGCCAGAACGCCGGGATGAAGCTGAACGCGAAGGGCGGCATCGAGATCTACGTTGCGGCGAAGCAGCCAAAGGGCGTGCCGGCGGAGAACTGGCTGCCGATCACGCGCCAGGATCTGGAACTGGATATCATCATGCGCGTCTACCAGCCCGACATGAAGAAGATGAAGACCTGGAAAGCGCCGAAGGCGGAAAAGGTCAAATGAGCGAAAGCGGCGCGGAACCAATCGAAAGGTAACAAAGTGGAACACTTTCAAAAGCCCGCCCTTCGTGTGGTGAGCTCGCGCTGGGGGATCGTTGCCGCGGTCCTGGCGCTAGCTCTTGCCGCGCCGTTGCCCGGTCGTGCGCAGGATGCCGAAGCGTCCGAAGATCAAGCGAGCCCACCTCAGAGCCCACCGCCCGCGCTCCCCAAGCCGGACCTCCGACCCTTGCGGCTCTCGGTGTCGCTCTCCGCCGCCGACGTGTTCTTCGGCGGATTTGCGGCCGCAAGCATGTTCGTGATCGCAAACGACCTCGATGCCGACATTGCCTCAGGCGATGCCCCGGCCTCAGACCAGAAGTGGGCGCGGGGCGTAGGAGGAATCCATGTGATTTTTGCAGCCGCAGATCTCGGGTGGATGCTCCATTCGGCGTTCGCCTTCAAAGAGCGAAAGCATCACCGGGAAAAGCCGCTTGACCTGACGGTGTCGCGCATGGGGACTGGGTACGCGTCGGCGAACTCCGCGGTGTGGTTGAACCAAATCCTGGTGAGCTCGTTCTTGTTCTCGAGTAACCGCACACTGGCCGCCACCAACATATCCACCAGCAGCGTCTTACTCGGCTTGCACCTTTGGGGACTGGTGGTGAGCGCCAAAGAGCTCAAAACGCGAAAACACGGCCGGGAGACAAGTGCGACAAGCAAGCGAATGCAGCCGATCCCGGGCGGCTTCACGTTCTGATGGCATTCGCTTCGTCCAATCATTGAAACCTGTAAAAACGGAGAGAACGATGAAAAAATCTATCGTAGCAACGATGATTGCGTTTGGGCTCATTGCTCTCAGCGGACAGTTTGCGGCTGCCGAAGTCAGCAAAAAAGAGCTGAAGTCGATCAGCACGCCGGCCTCGGTGAAGACACCAATCGGCACGCTGAAATTCTTCGACGGTGTCCCGACCGACGCCACCGTCAAGAAGGTCTACGACAACCTCGACCGGATGCGCGGGGTGCAGGTGTTTCTCAACACGCTGCCCGGCGCCTCTCTGTACCGGATGCGGGCAGGCAATGCGAAGATCGGCGCGGACAAGGCGAACAAGGTCGCGATCTCCGCGCAGCTCCTGAATTCGAAGAGCCTCTATCTGACGGCAAACACCTCGACGCTCTACGTGGTTTGGAATCTCGACACCGAGATCGACGGCCCGACGGTTATCGAGATTCCTCCGGGCATGCTCGGGTTGATCAATGATTCGTGGTTCCGGTACGTTGAAGATCTTGGCGTCATCGGTCCGGACAAGGGCAAGGGCGGCAAATACCTCGTGCTGCCTCCCGGCTACAAGGGCGACGTCCCCAGCGGCTACTTCGTGGTGCGACCGAAGACCTTTTGGAACTGGGCCTTCGTGCGCGGTTCCATTGCGAAAGGCCTGGCACCGGAAGTCGAGATAATGAAGTCGAAGCTGAAGGTCTACCCCCTCGCCAAGGCGAAGAATCCACCGAAAACCGAGTTCATCGATTTTTCGGGCATTTCCTACAACACCATCTCGTCCAATGATTTCGGCTTCTACGAGGACCTGAATCAGGTGATTCAGAAAGAGCCGATCGATTCGCTCGACCCGGAGACCCGGGGGCTGGTGGCCTCCATCGGCATCATCAAGGGCAAGCCCTTCAAGCCGGATGCCAGGATGAAGAAGCTCCTGACCGAGGCGGTCGCCATCGGCAATGCCACGGCCCGGGCCATCCTGTTCCAACCGCGTGATAAGGCGGCCTACATCTATCCGGACAGCAAGAGCGCCTGGGTCATGGCCTATTTCGGCCATGACGTGTTCTTCGAGGTCGATGGTGCCCGCAATCTCGATGCTCGTACGAACTTCTTCTATGCCTACACGGGCGTCAGCCCTGCGATGGCGGAGACGACACCGGGTAAGGGGTCGGATTACGCGATGGCTTTCCTGGACTCGAAGAAGCGAGCCCTGAATGGCGCCAAGACCTACAAACTTCATCTGCCGCCGAACGTGCCGGTCAACAACTTCTGGGCCGTGACGATGTACGACACCCAGACCCGCTCGCAGCTGCAGACCAAAAATCCTCTCCCGACCCTAGGCAGTCAGACCAAGGGGGTGAAGAAGAACGCCGACGGCTCGTACGACATCTACTTCGCCCCGAAGCCGCCCAAGGGCAAAGAGGGCAACTGGCTCCAGACCATCCCGGGAAAGAGCTGGTTCCCCATCCTCCGAATGTACGGCCCGCTCAAGCCCTGGATCGACAAGACCTGGCGCCCGAGTGAGATCGAGTTGGTTAAGTAGAGCTCTCCAATCGACGCCCAGGTTGAGGAACAGCGTCAATGTTACTTGGCGCCGCAGCTGCCTTCGCCGCACGAGGCTTCGGACGCTGCCTCTTCAGCCTCTGCCTCGGCCTTTTCAGCGGCGCGCCTTGCTTCGATCGGGTAACCCTCCGCCGCATCATCTTCCGCGTCGACTGCCTCCGCGCCTGCCGAGACCTCGAGTGCTTCTGGACCTTCGTCCGACTTGCATGCCGCGGTCGTGCTCAGCGCCGCCGTCGCCATTGCAATGATCGTGTGCTTGAGTGTTGAATTCATCGTTCTATTCCTTCTCCCAAATGTGACGAAGCCAATCGCGCCATTCTTTTACTGCGAATCTGAAGGAGAGCTAAAACCACCACGATGGCGATGTACAGATAGAATCCCGTCCTTGGGCTGAACCACGCCACCCCGGTCGCCAGGATGTAAGCTGCGGCCACGCGCAGGGTCCGTCTTTGAAAACGCCGAGTGACGAGGAGTCCGGCATCCTTCACGAAGTGTTGATCTCTTTTCCAGGCGTAGTGCCAGTTCAGATAGAGCGCGCCCGTGCATGCGGTGAGATTGAGCCCATAAAGCACGGCTCCGGCGCGAAAGTCGGGATGCTCGCCAATCAGGTCCGCTGCGAACGGAATGAACGAGAGACAAAAGAGAAACAGAAGGTTCAGCCACAGCTGGGTTTCGTTGACGTCGTGGATGAACGTGAAGTACGTGTGGTGGGAAATCCAATAGAGGCTGACGACCATGAAGCTCATCGCGTAACTCACGAAGACGGGCCACTGGGCGAGGAGAGCAGCGTCGAGCTCCGCAGCGGTTTCGGCATCCGTGATCGCCGCCCCGCCGAGCTGAAGCACCAGGATCGTCATCACAATGGCGAAGACACCATCACTCAACGCTTCCAAGCGGGACTTGCTGATCAGTTGCGGTGTTTCAGGGCTCATCTTCTAATGGTCCAAATCCGCTCGGCGCGTCCTCGATCGCTTCGCTCGTCCGTTAGCCTGCCGGCACGGCAAATACCGCAATGAACGCCAGCGCCGCCGCGAGCACGAGGATTCCGAGCTTCTGCGCGGACGACTTGCTGAGAGTGTAGGCTACCAGGCACTGGAGCAAGTAGTAGAACGCGAAGGCCCTGGAGGCGAGGGCGGTGAGCTCGAGCGTGCTAGCCGACCAGGTCAGCGCGATCGCGCCCCCGCCGATGAGGATGTATCCAGACTTTGCCTTGAGATGCTGGTTCGTCACCTCTTCCATGTTCCCGGTCGCAGACGTCGTATCGGCCACGGCCGCGGAGAACTGGCTGAGCGCCGCGGCAATGACGAGTGGCGTGACGAGAAGGGGGGATGCGAACTTGGCGAGCTCGATCAGGCTGTTGTCGTCGTACTTGCCGTGGAGAAGATGCGTGAGCGGAAGGGCGAGGGCGACGAACGCGATGTAGACCGCCGTGGAGATGATTTGGGACCATCGCGAGGCCTTGATTCGAGTCTCGGCATCGAACTCAGCGCCGAGGTAGCGCGGTGTTTCGAACCCCTGAACGACGATGAGGGTGCCCGCGAGGATCGTCAGAACCTCCCATCGCGTGTGCTCGAGTGGCGTGGGCATTTGAATCCCCGCCGACGAATGCCAAGCGTTCCAGTCGAAATACGCGAAGCCCGCGAGCAAGATCGCGATGATGGCGAAAGTGATCCACAGCGCCCAGGTCTCGAGAAATTCGAGCGGCCCGAGGCCTTTAGTTATTCCAATCAGCATGATCATGCCGATCACGGCCGTCGTGAGGAGGTTCTTGTTGAGCTCGGTGTCTGCGCCAAAACCCCCGAGAACGAACGAAGCGAGGATGTGGAGATAGAGCGAGACCGAGATGACGTAGGCGAAGGTCAGCGCAAAATCGGACGCGCGCTCGTGCGACAGCGTCGACTCCGGAGGTTTGTGGGCGAGGACAGGCTCGGCATTTCGAATGTTGAATCGGATGACGCTTCCGACTGCAATGGCCAAGGCGCAGACTCCGACCATCGCGATCACCGAGTGGCGCCCGACAGCGCCGGCGAGAATCGGCACGATGATCAGGAAGCCGCTGCCGAAAATCGATGCAAGCGGTGTCGTGACCGCTTTGCTGACTGAGCTCGATAGTGCCATCAGGCGTCTCCTTTCGGCGCGTCCTGTCCGATAGGGAGGCACCATACACGAACCGCCCGCAGGCTGCGCGTCGTGTGTAGCGATGATGCAGCCCGCCGACCATCGGGAGAGCGACGACCTTCCTCGGTTTCGGCTCTTCCAGGTCCAGTAGAGCCTAGCCTAAAGCCCTTGCGATGCCAGCGAATCACGGTCTGGGGCTTCACGAGGATCAGGGCGTTTTGCCAGTCCGGCCACAGACGGCAGAGCTTGGCCCCGAGCGCGGAAACGTCAACGATTGCGCGCTGGACGGGGTTCTGAGGGGAACAGGGGTAAAAACGGGGGACGAGAACGCTCCGCGGGAAAGAGCAAGACAGAACGATTCAGAAACGGCCTTCTCGCAATTCGGCCCAATTCACAGAGTCGGCAGCGCCGGCGAGCGCCACCGTGGCTTCCGACACACCACGGTAGCCACCGAGCAGCCGGCAGAGGTTCGCAGAGTCCTCCTCGGTGAGCTTCTCCGCATCCGTCTCGTCGAGGGTGTGGCTGATGCGTTTCTCCAAATCGCTGAGGTGCGTCGCAAGGCGAGCGCCTAGCGTCTGGGCCGGTGTGGCGTCGACAGACTCGCTCGTGCCGAGGAGACCCTCTTGGAGCGCAACCTGAGACCTGCGAAGGTCGTCGAGTAGGGGCCTCGCCAGCGGGTCCGCCTCCGGCGCCAGGTCGGCTTCCGAAAGGGCCTTGAGCCGATACACGAGGGCTTGGGCACTGGAGACCAGCGCCTGAACTTGTTCGGGGCTGGTACCCGGAAAGAGTTTGTAGTCGATCACGTGACCCCATGTCGCCAGCTTTTGGGGCAAGGTGCGCAGTTCCTGTTGATGGTACGCCCACTTCCAGCGCTCGACGAGAGATCTCGACGCGCGGGTCTCCAAGGCCTTGCGCGACATGACGAACTCGCAACTTCGAAAGAAGCGGTTCATGAGGTTGAGGAACGCCTTTTGGGGTTGCAGCGAGAACGTGATCGTGGAGGTCACGACCGGAACAGCCACCGAGAGCAGCGCCCACAAGTACGCGTTCGCCTGAGACGCGAAACTGTAGGTCTGCTCGTTGTCGATGTCCATCATGAGGAGCAGCGCCAGCATCCCTGCGATCCGGGTCAAGCCCTTCAGGAAATAGGCGACGAAGAAGGTGAAGAAGAAGAGCACGAGACCGAGGCCGAGGAAGGTCGACAGCTTCGGAAGCACGAAAACGTAGACCAGGAGCCCGACCGGCAACCAGATGATGAACGCGCGCAGCAGCACTGTCGGCCTCGCAAACGGCCCGCGACAAAAGATGGTCGTCATGGCGATGCCCAGTGGAATGAGCGCCTGGTGGCCCGGCGGGTTGAGGTACACCCAGATCAGGAAGTAGGCCCAGACCGACACCCACGCCATGACTGCGCCTCTGAGCCGATCGGGGTCGAGGACCGGCAACCAGAGGGGGGCGGCGCTGGGTTCCATCGACGGGGCGGGCACGGCACGAGTGGACGAGGACCCAAACCCCTGAAGGTTTCGAACACAAGCGAAGAGGGCGTCTGTCAACGCGTCCACACGGTGCAGGCTACGCTGGGTCTCGCTCACCGCGGCGCGCTCGAAGGGCGTCAGCGCGTGGAGCTCGCTCTTGCTTTCCGTCAGCGTCACCGGACGAGGCGCTTCGGCCGGCGGACTACCGCCAAGCATGCGCTTGATCTCCTCGAATCGACGCGCGAGCTCGTCGAGATCGGCTGAAAAGTCCGGCAGCACCTTCGAGGTGGCCACGTGCTCGATGTCGGCGAAGCTCACTCGTACCCGCTCGAGCGCTGCCATCAGAGCCGAGGTCAGCTCGTGGAGCTGTTCCCACAGCTCGCGCACTTCTTGCACGTCGTAGCTGTCCGATTCGCCCCCCTCGATGGTCGCCTTGAGCTGACCGAGCAGGGCCGTCTGACCCTGGCGGAGCTTCTGCACGTCGGCAGGGGCGCCGCCGCCCTGCATTCCGGCTCGAAGGGCATCAAAGAGTCGTGCCTGGGTGGTCAGGAGTTTCTTGCTGACGTCCTTCAGCGGGCCGGAGCTCGCACGTGGCCAAAGGAAGACGGCGATGAGGACGTAGACGACGACCCCCAGAATCGTTTCCTCGGTGCGCCCAATGGCGTGATTGAAGGTGTTTTCCGAGGACTCCCCGGAGGCCAGGATGATCGCGGCACAGTAGACCCCGTTGAACCAGAAGTTTTGCAGCGTGGGACCGGTCATCAGGTAGGTGAGGACGCCGGTGTACGCGCTAAACAACGCGAACAGCGCCCACCGGTCTTGGGGGAACAGCCCGAGCATGAAGAGCGCCGCGGCACAGGCGAGTATCGTCCCGCCCACCCGCGTGACCCCCGAGTTCAGCGACTGACCAAAGGTTGCCGCGCTACAGAAGGCAACTGAGAGGCCAGCCCAGAACGGACTCTCCCACTCGAGCTGGAGGGCGATCCCGTAGGTCACGGCCATGGCGAGACCGACCTTGAACGCTTCCTTGAGCTGGGTGGAACGAGCCATGTCCATCGCCGATCGCCCCTCCGGTCAGCTCCCTTGAAGCTTGGCCTCTAACTCACGGACGCGTGAACCGGCGTCACCCTCGAGGAAGGGGAAATAGTCGATCGACTGCTCGACGGTGAGTAGGTCGGATAAAAACTGGTAGAGGGCCTCTCGCGCTGCGGTGTTGGCCGAAAGCAGCAGCTGCTGCGCATCCAAAACGTCGATCAAGGTCGCTTCGCCCACGAGGTAGGCTTCGGCCGTCAACTCATAATTCTTCGCGGCGGTTTCCGCCTGCTGCGTGGAAAGTCCGATCGTCTCAAACGACGCCATGGCAACCGCGACGGTCCCTCGGATGTTCTCCTCGAGGCTCGTCGCTGTGTCGTTCCTTTGAGATTTTAGGCTCCAAAGCTCGGCCTCGGACTGGTTTTTCGTGGCGATGAAGGACCCACCCTCGATCACGTTCCAGTCGAGCGCGAGACCCACGTTCCAGAAGACCGAGCCTTTGTCCTTCACGTCGGAGCCAGAGCCACTCGTGCTCGCGAATACCGACCCGAACCCGAATGCATTGAGGCTGGGAATCAACCAACGCCGAGCGGCTTTCATTTGCCTCTCTTGCGCGCGGATCTCCGCGTCCAGGCCACGAAGGACGTGCGAGCGCTCGAGACCGAGGTTCACCAGGTAGTCTCTTGCGACCGCAGCCTTTTCGTCTTCCGAGATCGCCTCGGCGATGACCTCGCTCGAAAAAATGAATCCGTCCTGTTCGACCGTGAGCTGCTCCAGCCTGCAGACTTCCTCCGTCGGGCGATTGCGAACCTGGTTGAATCGAAAGCGACTCCGCAGAAGGCTGCTCTTCTGAGCGACCACCTGCTGCTGATCGCCATAGACCTGGCTCTGCCACCGAAGCACGTTGCGATAGGGCACTTCGCCAAAGCTTTCCTGAGCCTGGGTGATTCCCAGAGACTCCTTGGTGAGGCCCAGGTTCTCGCGCTGGAGGGCCATCAGAGCCTCTGCCAGAAGCACACCCAAATAGCCTTGGCCGGCAGCCGAAATAGTCTGGGTGCGTCTGTTCTCGTACGCCTCCCTCTGGCTTTCGTAGAGGTGCTTTTGAGCACCGAGCTGATCGATGTAGGGGTGATTGTAGAGGGTCTCCTTGACGGTGGCGAACCCCAAGGCCCCTCTCGCCGGAAGAAGTCCGATGTTGGAGCTGTAGGTCTCGGACTCCATCACGTAGCCAAACCCCGTGAACTTGAGGGAGGGGATCATCTTCGACCTTGCAATGGCGATGTCCTTCTGCTGCGCATCGAGCGTTTGCCTTGCCGCCACGAGCGCCTGATTGGCGTCGAGCGCCTGGTTGATCGCTTCGACAAAGGTGAGCTCGCCGCACTGCGCATGCGCGGGGGCCGAAAGCGTCACAACGACACCCACGAGCAGAAGCCCGAATGCGATGCTTTGGTTGGTCACTGTAAAGCCTTTGGCACCGCCGTGGGTGACCTCTCCGTTTGATCGCCGGCCGTGCCGGTCTCGACGAGCACCGAGCAGGTCGTCCCCACCCGGAGTGCAACACCTTCGGGGATCTCGGTGAGGCGCACCCGTACTGGCACCCGTTGTGCGAGCCGGATCCATTCGAACGTCGGCGACACGGTGGGCAGCAGCTCGAAACCCGTGCTGCCGTCGTCCTGCGCAATGCCCCAGCCGATGCTTTCCACCCGGCCCTCGAGCGGCTTGTCGTGGTAGCTCATCAGAGTGATGACCGCCCGGTCGCCGGGCGCGATATTCTCGATGTTGTTCTCTTTGAAGAAACCAGTGATCCAGTAGCTATTCACGTCGACGAGAGCCAGCTGCGCGTCGTTGGCCACCATCTGGCTCCCCAGACGAAGAAGGAGGTTGGTGACGTAGCCGTCCACTGGCGCCCTCACCGTCGTGAATTCGAGATTGAGCTCGTCTTGCTTGACCGCCGCCTGCGCCGCTCGAATACGCGGATTTTCATCGCCGGCCGCCCCGAGGTTCGCCTTGGCCTCTCCAAGATTCGCCTCGGCCTCGTGCAGATTAGCCTGCGCTTGCCTCAAGCCGGCGACGGCCGTTCTGCGCTGCTGCTGAGAAACCTCGGAGTTCGCCTTTGCTTGATCGACCGCCTTTTGCGAGGTGGCCCTCCGAGGGAGCATCTCTTCTTGTCGTTTGTACTCCGCCCGGTTCTTCGCGAGATCTGAGTCGGTTTCCTTGATGCCGCTTGCAGCCTGCGTCACGGCATGACGTGCTGCGTCGACCGCGGCCTCCGCCGCGACCACCTGTTGGCTGAGGGCGTCATAGCTGTCACCCGTCTCGGCGAGCTCAGCCTTCGACTGCTCGAGCGCTGCTTCGAAGGTGCGAGGATCGATCCGAAAGAGCACGTCGCCGGCCTCGACGAACTGATTATCCTTGATCGGAAGGTCGACGATGGGACCCGAAACCCGGGGCGCGATTTGGATCACTTCCGCTCGCACTTGCCCATCTCGGGTCCAGGGGTCGACGACGTAGTCCCAGTACTTGAGCAAAACGAGCAAGACTGCGAGCAGCACGACTGCTCCGGTGGCAAGGTATTTTTTGTTCTTGTTCATGATTACGCCGGAATGATGAAGGTCCCGATCACCACCGTGTAGATGACCGCCATCGCGACGAACACCAGCGGCGGGTAGAAGAAGTAGCGCGACAACTGGTATCGATTGAGCAACCGAGCTGACAGCATCGCCACCAATGTGCCCAGAATCGCGGCGATGAGCATTGGGGGCATGTAGACCCCACCGATTGTGAACTCGCTAGGTATCAGTTCCATTGCAGCGAAAACCTCTCTTCGTGCCGCGAGCCTACACCACTTTCAGCAGGTCTTGTGGACCTTGCCGGTCGTCTTGGCTGGCGCCGGTTTGTAGCCCGTCAGCTCAGTTTCCGATGTGTGCGGTCGCCCCCAGGATGATCCCCGCGAATGCCGATCGACCACTTGTCCGATATATCGAAGATCGGTGCGAGGCTGTGACCATACGGGAAGTGTACGTCGGCCGGGGTGCAGTTGTCGAGTGATTCGCGGTAGCGACGGTGGTTGTAGTAGGCGACAAAGTCGCGCACAGCCGCCTGCAGCTCCCACGGGAACTAGTAGTGCTGCAGCTTCACGACGTTCTTGATCGAGCGGTGGTAGCGTTCAATCTTCCCTTGCGTCTGCGGATGGTATGGGCGGCCTCGGGTGTGCGTCATGCCCTGCTCCTGCAGGTAGTCCTGTAGGTCCTTCGACACGTAGGCCGGTCCGTTGTCACTCAGGAGTCTCGGGCGATGGCGCACTCGCACGCTTTGTACTCCGGTGAGCGCCAGCGCTTCGTCGAGCGTCTCGGTCACGTCGGTGGTCGCCATCGTCGGGCCGAGTTTATAGGCGATGATGAAGCGCGAGAAGTCATCCATCACCGTCGACAGGTAGTACCAGCCCCAGCCGATGACACGCAGGTACGTGAAGTCGGTCTGCCACATCTCGTGCACCCGCTTGGTCGGGTGCTTGAAACGGTCGGACGCGCTCATCAGCACGTACGCCGGGCTCGTGATCAAATCGGCATCCTTGAGGATGCGGTAGACGCTCGATTCGGACAGTAAATAGCGGCGCTCATCGGTGAAGTGGCACGCCAGCTCTCGTGCGGAAAGCTCTGTCTTTTGGAGGGCCAAGTCGAGCACGTCGGCCCGGATCTTTTCAGGGACTTTGTTCCACCTTGGACGTGGCGGCGGCTTCTTGTCCTGCAGGGCATCGAAGCCGCCCTCGAGATACCGCTTGTACCAGCCGTAGAAGGTGCTCGGCGGGATACCGAGCTGACGCAGCGTGACCCGCACCGGCAGGTCCGTGCGCTCGACCAGGTCGATGAGCTCCATCTTCTCTGAAGCCCGTCCGTCTCATGTGTCGTCCCTGTCGCCATGACCCATCAGATTCTTTTTGAGCACACGGTTCTTGAGCGTCATCTCCGCGACGACTTCTTTGAGCTCGCTGTTCTCGGCCTGCAGATCCTTGACCTCGGTGCTTGTCGCTTCGCGCACCGTGTCTCCGCTCAGCTGCTTCTTACCGGCCTCGAGGAAGTCCTTGCTCCATCGGTAGTACAGATTCGCGGCGATGCCTTCGCGACCGCACAACTCGGCTACGCTGATCTCGCCGCGCAGGCCGTCGAGCACGATTCGGATCTTCTCCTCCGCAGAAAACCTCCGCCGGGTCTTGCGACGGATGTCGCGCACGGCGGCCTCACTCGATTGTTTCTTTCTTCTCGGCATGGGACACTCCT